>JADMIO011374029.1_pt1 | contig 73622 bp, 72 predicted proteins | sample 8958161 | NCBI WGS metagenome assembly JADMIO01 (sample SAMN16585339, study PRJNA669376) | soil metagenome | isolation source: Crop rotation soil | place: USA: Cullars Rotation, Alabama | collected 2011
CGCGACAACTTGTCCACGTGGAATTCTAAGCTTAGGATCCCAATGTGCTGGAAAGCAGCGTGCCGATTGCGGCGCCGACGATCGCGTACTTGCTCGCGCCGACACGCTTCGCCCCCGCCGCCGCGGCAACGTAGTCGATGCCCCACGCGAGGATCGTCAGGACGCCGAGCACGACGAGCAGCCAGATGGGAATGCGGGTGAAGTCGTCGATCGCGGCCGCGACCACGATGCCGGCGAATACGAGGATCGCGCCCGGCAGAACGGGCAGCACCGTACCGGCCACGCCGGTGGCGATCAATGCGATCGCTGCGATCCACAGCAAATTGTTCAAGGCGCTGTTGCATCCATGGCCGAAGTGTCCTCATCCTCGACGCGGCGCGTCGGTGCGTGATGACACGATAGCGGTTGGACGACGCGCAACGCGGCTGTCCAGCGAACCATTCCGCTACGCACTTGCATTCCGGTGGCGGCCCGGCTATTTTCGCGCGGCGAAAATCACTCTCGAGGAATGGAAGCGATGAAGCGTATTGCACGTTGGGCAGGCATTGCCCTGGGCGCGCTGGTGGTGGTGATCGTCGTCGCATATGGCGCGATCTATTTCGCCTCGGAGCGCGCGATGCGGCATCCGTATTCGGCGGTGAGCGCTGCGCTCAACATTCCCACCGATGCCGCATCCATCGCGGAAGGCCGCCGCCTAGCCATCACGCGCGGCTGCTATGGCGGCTGTCACGGCAAGGAAGCGGAAGGCAAGGTGATGTTCGACAAGCCGATGATCGCCCGCATCATCGCCCCGGACCTGACGACCTCGGTCGCCAAGTACAGCGCCGCCGACCTCGCGACGATGATCCGCCGCGGCGTGCGGCCTGACGGTCGCAGCATGATCGCGATGCCGTCGGAGGCGTTCGTCGCGCTCAGTGACGACGACCTCGGCCGCATCATCGGATTCCTGAAGAGCCTGCCCGCATCGCAGGGACCGGGGCCCGACGTGTCACCGGGTCCGCTCGGCCGGCTCGGACTTGCCACCGGCAAGTTCAAGCCGATCGCGCAGCTCGTCGCCGAGAGCGTGCCGCCGCCGGAGGCGAAGGGCGATGAGGCGGTGATGGGCCGCTATGTCGCGCGCACGACCTGCGCGCAGTGCCACGGCACCGACTTCCGCGGCACGACGAATCCGAGCTTCACCAGCCCGGATCTGCGCGTCGTCGGTGCGTACTCGGCGGATGCCTTCAAGCAGTTGATGCGGACCGGCGTCGCGGTCGGCGGGCGGGACGTCGGCGTGATGAGCGAGTGGTCGCGCGGGCACTTGTCACAGTTGACCGATGCGGAGATCGCGGCGCTGTACGCGTATCTGCACGCAATGCCGCCCCCCGCGATGTAACTGCAGGCAAGCGATAATCCTCTCGACGAAACCGAAGCCGCGTCGGGGGCACAAAGTGCAACTGCAAAAGATCGCCGAATGGAGCTTCCGGGCATCCTGGGTGTTGATCGCAGCAATCATTGGTTGGCAATGGTTCGCCACGTACCAGATGGCGGAAGCGCAAGGTTATCTTCGCAATTCGGGATGGGTCGACATTCTCCGGTTCCATGCAATAGGAACCGCTGTGGCGAGCGCAATTGCCGTCGTGGCGCTCGCGACAGACGGCCGTTTGATGGCGACGGCGCTGATTGCGGGCGCCTTGGGCGTTTTCGTGTTTTCCGCGGTCGCCTTCTACATGCTGCTCGCACTGGCGGGAGGCGCACTAGCGGCTTTGCTCACTCTTCCGCTGGTCGCGTACGCAGTGGGGTGTTTCTTGTTCGGCCGCAGAGCCTGGCGCGGCGCCAGCGAGGGATGAGAGTGATGGAGTTATTTGGTAGGCCGTGCAGGATTTGAACCTGCGACCAACGGATTAAAAGTCCGCTGCTCTACCAACTGAGCTAACGACCCACGAAGAACGGGAATTATACCAAACGCACTTCGGATACCTCCGCGTCGCGGCTTCGGCGAGAGGCAGTCGAGTGATCACGCGACGACGTGAATCTCACCCCATCCGCTCGATGCGCCACTCCTGGTACTTGTTCGCCGCAACGCAGCCGCCCGCCATCGCGAAGAACGTGATGATCGAGCCGACGGCAAGCGTCGAGAGTCCCGTCAGTCCCTGCCCGATCGTGCACCCGAGCGCCGTTACGCCGCCGAAGCCCATCAGCAGTCCACCGACGATGTGATTGACTAGGTCCTCGGTCGACGCGAAGCCTTCCCAGCGGAAGGTCTTCGTCGCGAGCGCCATCGCGCCCGAGCCGACGATCATGCCGAGCACGCCCGCGATGCCGAACGTCACGATCCGCGATTGGTCGGTCCACAGGATCAGCAGCTCCAGCAGATACGCAACCGGAGCGACGAAGCTGTACGACTCGGGCCGGCCCGAGTTCGTCGCGACGAACGCTTCCTCGAGCGTCTTCGGATCCTCGGCGAGATGACCGATGTGGCCGGTGACGTACCAGCCGCCGACGATCACGGCGCCGACGATGACGCCGCCGATGACGTACTCGCGCGTCGCGCGAAACTCGGCATCCTTGAAGATGAACGCGAGCAGCGCGATGCCGACCACCGCGGGCACCAGCCACTTCGCGAGCGGGCCTGCGAGGCCGGCGCTCGACAAGAGCGTCGGCAGGTCCTGCGTGACGCCGAGATTCCAGCGCACCGAGTCGAACGCGTTGACGCGCAGCAGGGCGAGCGCGCCGCGCAGCGTCATGTAACCGGCGATGCCGAGGAACACCATGACGACGAGCGACTTGAGGTTGCCCGCCCCCAGCCGGATCAGCGTCCGGCTGCCGCAGCCGGAGGCGAGCGTCATCCCGAACCCGAACGCCGCGCCGCCGACCAGGTGCGACCACCAGATCAGGTTCGGGCTCGTATAGAAGGTCTTCGCGAAGTCGACCTGTCCGGTCGCCGACAGCACACCCGCGCCGAGGATGGCGACGGCGATCGCGAGCAGCCACATCCGCATCCGGCGCCATTCGCCGTAGTTCACGATGTCGGAGATCGCGCCCATCGTGCAGAAGCGCGCGCGCTGCGCGGTCGCGCCGAAGACGACGGCGAGCGCAAAGGCGAGCCACGCGACGAGCGCCGGCAGTGAGGTCGTTGATTGCATGGGACGCGAATTATACGAGTTGGGGTTTTTCGCTCGCTTTTCCAGGCACTTGGCATGCGCATGCGGTGCGATCCTCCCCGCCGGTTTGGCTTGACCTCGGTTAACCCGCCGCGCCGGTTTGGCCGTTTATAGCCGCACATCGACGAACCGCCGAACAAACGTTGAATCGAGGAGCCGAAATGCCGAACCGCCGACTGACTTCCGCACTGCTGGCCGCCAGCCTGACGCTCGCCGCGGCGACCGCTGCTGCCGTGCCGTTCGACGTCCAGATCTACGACCGAACGGAGAATCGCTACCTGGCGACGTACCAGTTCCAGGGCCGCACGTATGTCGTCGGCCGTCCCGGTAACGAATACGCGGTGACGTTGCGCAATCATTCCGGCGAGCGCGTGCTCGCCGTCGCCAGCGTCGATGGCGTCAACATCGTGTCGGGCGAGACCGCGTCGCCCGCGCAGGCCGGTTACGTGCTGTCGCCGGGCCAGTCCGCCGAGATCAAGGGCTGGCGGAAGAGCCTGTCGCACACGGCGGCGTTCTATTTCACGGAGCACGACAACTCGTATGCCGCGCGCACCGGCCGTCCGAACGACGTCGGCGTGATCGGCGTGGCGCTCTTTCGCGAGCGCCGCGCGCCCCCGCCGGTGATCCCTTACTCACCGCCGCGACGGCCCTGGTACGAGCGAGATCGCCAGGATGCGCCGCGCCCGTATGGTTCCGCCGAGCCGCAACAAGGCGCCGGCGCAGCGGAATCGGGCCAGGCGCGCTCGGCCGATTCGCTTGCGTCGGCGCAGGCGCCGGCCTCCGCCGAATCGTATCGTCGCGCCGAGAAGAGCCTCGGCACGGGACACGGCCGGCAGGAGCAATCGCAGACGCGCTACACCGACTTCCAGCGCGCGAGCTCGGCTCCGGAGCAGGTGGTCACGATCTACTACGACACGTACTTGAACCTGCTCGCGATGGGCGTCCCGGTCCGCGACAACTGGCGCGACGACGACTACGCGTGGCGGAAGGGCCAGCCGCGCGCGTTCCCGCGCGACCCCACGTACGGGTTCGTTCCCGATCCGCGATGAGCGCAGCAACCTGGCCGTTCGCTGCAACGCAGACCGGCGTCGCGCCGGCCCGCGGCGGCCGGGTTGCATCGCGTAGATCGAGCGCCGGCGCGGCCCGCGCGCAAGTTGCGACGGCAGTCGTTGTTGCGCATACTGCGCGTCCGATGCCGCGCTCCCCGCTCGATGCCGACACGCCCGACGAAGATTTGATGCTGCGGTACTCGGCCGGCGACGTCGCCGCGTTCGAGGTGCTGTACGAGCGGCACAAGGGCGGCGTGTACCGCTACCTGCTGCGGCACGGCTCCGGCAGCGCATCCGAAGAGCTCGCGCACGACGTGTGGGCGAGCCTCATCCGGGTCCGTGCGACGTACCAGGCGACGGCCAAGTTCACGACGTATCTCTATCGGCTCGCGCACAACCGGCTGATCGATCATTACCGCTCCGAAGGCCGCGCCGAGTGGGTGTCGCGCGACGCGGACAGCGACGCCGACGACATCGTCGCCGCGCAGCCCGGCCCGCGTGGCGAGCAACCGGAAGTCCAGGTCGAATCGCGCAACATCGCGCAGCGGATCAGCGCGGCCATGGCCACGTTGCCGCCGGCGCAACGCGAAGCGTTCCTGCTGCAGCAGGAAGGCGGGCTGTCGGTGGCGGAGATCGCCGCGGCGACCGGCGTACCCGAGGAAACCGCGAAGAGCCGCCTGCGCTACGCGATCACGAAGCTGCGCGCGCAACTGGAAGATCTGCTGTGAGCAACGAGCCGACGAAGCCTGTTTCGAATCCCGGCGATCCGTTCGATCCGGCACTGGCTGCGCTCTACAAGGCGCACCTGGGCGTCGATAGCGCGGACTCGACGATGCCGTCGGCCGCGGCCGATGCACGGATTCGCGCGCTCGCGCACGAAGCGGGGGGCGTCGATGCCGTTCGACGAGCAAGCGCGGTGATCGGCGCGCCGCCCAAGCCGAGCGCCGCGCTGAATGTGGCGCCCGGGCGATCGAACGCCGGATCGGCCGCTTCGCCATCGATGCGCGCGCGCCCGGGCTGGCAATCGTGGATCGCTGCGAGCTGGTTCAAGCCATCGCTGGCGTTTGCGACGCTCGCCTCGCTGTCGGTGGTGATCGTCGCGCTGATGCCGCGCGAAGACATCGACATCGAACGGCCGGAGTCTGCGACGACGGCGGCGCCGCCTGCGGTCGCAACCGCCCCTGGCGCCGCAACCGCCCCTGCCGCCACAACCGCGCCTGCATCGCCGCCGGCGACCGGAATGGCGAAGGATTCGGTATCGAGCGTCGCGCCGGTGCAATCGCCGAAAGCGACAGCGGAAGCGCAGGCGCGGAAGGCGACACCGGAAGCCCAGGCACCGAAGGCGATAGCGGAAGCGCAGAGCCCGGCCGCGAAAGACAATGCGCCGTCGACGACGGTGGCTCCGACGGTGCCGCCCGCGGCGCCCGCTTCGGCCGCGCTGCGGGCCTCGGCGTCGTCGCGCGAGAAGGAATCACAGGCGCGCACGGCCGCGGAGTCCGTCCGTCGCGCGCCGTCCGCCGCGGAAGCGGATTCACCGTCCGCTGCAGCGAAGACGAAGCCTGCGCCGCCGGCTCGCGCCGCTTCGCGCCTCGAAGAGCAGTCCTCGGGTGCCGCGTCCGCGGCCACGGCGAGCGCGCCTGCAAGTCCTCAGTCACCGGCGTTGAAGCAAGCGCAGTCGTCGTCGCAGGCGCCCGCGCGGATGCCGCAGTCCGCCCCGCCGCCACCTCCATCTCCGGCTGCCACGCCCGCAGCGCCCGCGCCGAATCCGTTCCCCGCGCAAGCCACGGCCGATCGTCGCGCGGACAAGGCCGAGTTGTCGTCGAATCTCGCTGCGGGGGGTGCAGCCGCCGAGACGGCGCCTGGCGCCCAGCGCGAGCGGCAGGAGAAGCCGTCGCTGCAACGAGAGCCCGCCGATTTTCGCGCGGGGAACCAGCCGCTACCCGAAGTGCGCGACAGCGTGCCGGCGTATCCGAGCGAGAAACGCCAGTCCGCGGCAGGAGCGGCTTCGACCGCGCCGAAGCTGCAGGCGGCGCCGCGACCGGAGCAGGGTCAGTCCGAAGCGGCGGCAATTGCCGCGCTCGCCCGCGCCCAAAGCGCGGCGCGCAGGGATGAGAGTTTGCAAAAGCGCTCGTACGAAGGCACGACGACGCAAACGTCGCCGCCGCGCGATCCGGCCGACTGGATCAAGTCGATCCTGAAGCTGCGTGCGGAAGGGAAGAGCGAGCAGGTGCTGAAGGAGCTCGTCGAATTCCGCAAGCACTATCCGGCGTATCCGCTTCCGGACGAGTTGAAGGCGCTGGCCGCGGCCCGGTAGAACCGCCGCATCGCGCGCCTATGCGAGCGCCGTCAGCACTTTCTTGATCGGCGCCGGCAGTGCCGCCGACTTCGCATCCGCGAGCGGCAGCCAGATCAGCCCCGGCTCTTCGGCCCGCTCGTTCCACGACAGCACGGTGCAGGGCTGCGGCGTGATCGTCAGCCGGAAGTGCGTGAAGCCGTGCTCGATCGCCGTCAACGGATGCGTCGCACGGACCTGCGCGCCGAAGCGCGTCGTGCAGTACTGCTCGGCGCACCCGCCCGCGGGCAGCTCGGGCAGGCTCCACAGGCCGCCCCAGATTCCAGTGGGCGGCCGCCGCTCGACGAGCACCGATTCATGTCGCGTCAGCAGCAGCATCGTGACGGCGCGCTGCGGGACGTCCTTTTTCGGTCGCGGGGTCGGAAGCTGCGCGGTGCGATGCGTGATCCGCGCGACGCAGTCGGCGGCGACGGGACACAGCAGGCAGAGCGGACGGCTGCGCACGCAGACGGTCGATCCGAGATCCATCATGCCCTGTGTGTATTGCTCGATCGCTTCGTGGGGGAGTCGCTCGGTCGCGATGTCCCAGAGCCGGCGCATCACCGATGGCGCGCCCGGGTAGCCATCGATGCCCGCATGCCGCGCGAGCACGCGCTTGACGTTGCCCTCGAGGATCGCGACCCGTGAGCCATGGGCGAATGCGCAGATCGCCGCGGCGGTCGAGCGGCCGATGCCGGGCAGCGCCGCGACCGAGTCGACGTCGGACGGAAAGGCGCCGCCGTGCTGGTCGACGATCGCGTTGGCGCATGCATGCAGGTTGCGCGCACGGCTGTAGTAGCCGAGGCCGCTCCACAGCTCGAGCACGCGCTGCAGTGGCGCGGCACCGAGCGACGCGACATCGGGAAACTCGGAGATGAACCGGTCGTAGTACGGGATCACCGCGGCGACCTGCGTCTGCTGCAGCATCACTTCCGAAATCCAGATGCGATACGGATCGCGGGTGTTCTGCCACGGGAGATCGTGGCGGCCGTGCTGCCGCTGCCACTCGACGACGCGCTCGCCAAACGAAATGAGCGAAATGAGCGAAATGGGGACAGACCCCGGTTTCAGCGAAATGGGGACAGGCCCCGAATTCGGGAATTCGCCCTTGGCCCCAATTTCAGGACCGGGGTCAGCGCGAGCCGGCGAGGCGTTTCTTCGCGCGATCGGCGGCTTCCGATGCGGGATAGCGCAGCGACAGGTCCTCGAGCGTGCGCTTGGCGCCGACCGTATCGCCGAGCTCGATCTGCGAGCTCGAGATGTTGAGCAGCGCGTCGGGCACTTTCTGGCTGTCGGGATACGCGGCGATCAGCTGGCGCTGGCTCGAGATCGCGTTCCGGTAGTCGCGCAGCGCGTAGTACGCGTTGCCCACCCAGTATTGGGCCGACGGCGCGAGCGGGCTGCGCGGATATGTCTTCACGAAATTGACGAAGCTCTGCAGCGACGCGCTGTAGTTGCCCGACTTGAATTGATCGAGCGCGGCGTCGTACGCGCGCTGCTCGGCCGCCACATCGGCACCGATCGCCGGCGCGCGCGACGCGAGCGATGGCGCCGTCGACGGGATCGTGCCGCTGACGCCGGGTCCGCCGCCCGGCCCTGGCGCCGCACCGGTGGTTGCCGTCGTCACCGTCGGCGTCGTGTCGACGACGACCGGCGCCGGCGGCGGAGCCGTGATCGCGGCAGCGGCGTTCGCGGCCGCCGTTGCAGCCGCAGCCGCCGCGGCGGCGGCCTGCTTTTCCTGCGCCGTTTCCATCTTGCGCATCCGCGTGTCGAGATCGACGTACAGGTCGCGCTGCCGCTTCTGCGTCGACTCGACGTCGTTGTGCATCACCTCGAGCTGGCCGCGAAGTCCCGCGATGTCCGACTTGATCGACTCGACCTGGTTGAACATGTCGAGCAGGCCCTGGCTCTTGATCGTCGCTTCGAGCGCGGCGATCCGCTGGTCGATCTGCCGGCCGACGTCGTCGACGCGCCGGCGCATCTCCGCGATCTGCTTCCGCGCTTCTTCATCGTCGAAGATCCCGGCGCGCGCGCTCGCCGCCGCTCCGGACAACAACGTAACTGCAACCAGCATCAGGACGGAACGGGAGGTCATCGCAATACTCGGGAACACTTCGATTGGGATCGCTCGAGCGGCGCGATCGGGAGCGATGGCGCCGCTCGTTGCTGGCTACTCGCCGCGATAGACGATGTCGCTGCGGCGGTTCTCGGCCCAGGCGGCCTCGTTCGATTCGGGATTGCGCGGCTTCTCCTTGCCGAAGCTCACCGTCTCGACCTGCTGGTCCTGGACGCCCATGATCGCGAGCGCGCGCTTCACGCTCTCGGCGCGCTTGTTGCCGAGTGCCAAGTTGTATTCGCGGCCGCCGCGCTCGTCGGTGTTGCCCTGCACGACGATGTGCGCGTTGCGGTTGTCGCGGAGGTAACGCCCGTGCGCTTCGATCAGCGGACGGTAATCGTCCTTGATCACGAAGCTGTCGTAGTCGTAGTAGACCGAGCGCTTCGACAGGATGTTGGCCGGATCGGTGAGCGCCGACGGACGTCCGCCAGAGGACGGCTGCGCCGAGGCGAGGCTGCCGCCGCCGGGCGGAATCGCGGAGCCCGAGAGCGACGAGCCGCCTGCGGGACTCGTCGTCGAGCCCGGGCCGCCGGGCACGGCGCCGGCACCGACGGCACGGTCATCGACCGGCGCGGCGTTCTGGTTTTCGGGGGTTGAAGAACATGCTGCAAGCAGGCCGAGTGCAGCGACAAAGACGATCTTATTCATGCTGGTCTCCTATTTACCGAGTGGGCCCCATGCGGGCTCGCGCACATCGCCGCCTACAGCGGACGACAGACGTTGTTTGACACGACCGTCGCTGGAAACGGCGGCCAATATACCACGCCCCCCCTGCACCGATGCGTAGAGGATCATGCGGCCGTTGGGCGCGAAGCTGGGACTCTCGTCATTGCCGCCCTGGGTGAGCGTTTGCACCTGGCGGCTCGCCATGTCCTGCACGGCGATGTTGAAGCGATTGCCGTCGCGCTTGAGGAACGCGAAGCTCTTTCCGTCGGGCGCGTAGCGCGGCGACGTGTTGTAACTGCCTTCGAACGTGACGCGCTCGACGGCACCCGACGAGAGCGTCAGCCGATAGATCTGCGGCGTCCCGCCCCGATCGGAAACGAACAGGATCGACGAGCCGTCGGGCGCGAAATTCGCCTCGGTGTCGATGGCGCCGGACTGCGTGAGCCGCCGCTCGCCGGAGCCGTCGACGTTGATCATGTACATCTGCGAGTTGCCGTCCTTGGTCAGCGTGACGACCATCCGCTGCCCGTCGGGCGACCACGCGGGCGCCGAGTTGTTGCCGCGAAAGTTCGCGACGGTGTGCTTGCGCCCGCTCGCGAGATCCTGCACGTACACAATCGGCTTCCGGTTCTCGAACGACACGTAGGCGAGCCGCGCGCCATCGGGCGACCACGACGGCGACATCAGCGGCTCGTCCGATTGCACGATCGTCTGCGGATTGAAGCCGTCGGCATCGGCCACCTGCAGCATGTGGCGGCGCCCCTGCTTGACGATGTAGGCGATCCGCGTGCTGAAGACGCCCTTGTCGCCGGTCAGCGCTTCGTAGATGACGTCGGCGATCTTGTGCGCGACAGCGCGGAACTGCGTGGTCGGCACGGTGTAGCTGAATGCCGTCAGCTGCGTCTGCTTCACCGCGTCGAGCAGGTAGAAGCGGACGTTCACCTGGCCGCCGCCCGCTGGACTCATCGTCCCGACGACGATCGCCTCGGCGCCGCGGCTGCGGAAGTCGGCGTAGCGGACGTCCTGCGGCGTCGCGGCCCGCGTTCCGCCGGACTCGATCAGCCGGAAGAGGCCGCTTCGCTGCAGGTCGGCGCCGACGACACCGGTGATGCCGAGCGGATAGTCGGATTCGCCGGCGAACGGCACGATCGCGATCGGCGTTTGCGTGGCGCCGCCGCCGACGATCTCGATGGTGAGCTGCGCGTTCGCGGCGCCCGAGAAGAGGAGGAGCGCGACCGCCAGAGCGGACAGGAAACGCGAAACCGGGGACCAATGCTTCATTTGACTCCAGTGATCGGGCGGTGGTCAGGCTCGATGGTAGAAACGGGTGAGGGTTGCCCGCGGTTCACGCGAGATCGAATCCGATCCGGCCCGTGTTGCGTGAGACCGAATCTTTCGTCAGCGTGCACTGGCGGAAGGCACTACGCCGAAGCGCGATTCGAGCAGCGCGGCCGCGCGTTGCGCGTCCCCTCTCGATGCAAACGGACCGATTTCGACACGGAATTGATTATCTCGCGACCGGATGCGCGGCGTGTAGCTGATTTCGCTGCCACTGTAGCCGCTGCCCGACAGTTGGAACTCGACGACACTCAAAAAGTTCTCGGCGTTGTCGAGATTGCCGAACGCCGCGAGCTGCACGTAGACGTCGTTGCCTTCGACACGCAGCGCAAGATCGGGATCGCGCGCGGGCGGCGCGACGGCCGGCAACGGCGTCACGACTGCGGTGGACGGAGCAGCGGCGGGTGTCGTGATTCGGCCGGCGCGTTGCACCGTCGGCGTTGTTGTTGTCGCCGCGGTCGTGCTGGCGGCCGCTGCTGCCATGATGCCGGCCGTCGGATCCGGCAACAGCGCCTCGACCTCGACGAGCGCGCTGCCCTGGTTCACATAGCCGAGCTTGAGCGCGGCCGTGTACGAGAGATCGATGATGCGACCGTGCAGGAACGGGCCCCGATCGTTGACGCGGACGACGACCGATTTTCCGCTGGCGACGTTGGTCACGCGCGCGTACGACGGCAACGGCAACGTCGGATGCGCGGCCGTCATCGCGTACATGTCGTAGGTCTCACCGATCGACGTGCGCTGCGCATGGAACTTGCGGCCGTACCACGACGCCATGCCGCGCTCCTTGTACGGACGCAGCTCGGACGCCGGCGCGTAATCGCGACCGAGGACGGAATACGGCCGGTTCGCAAAGCGGTGCAGCGGCTCCCAGCGGGGGACCGCATCGGGCACCTGGTCGAGATTCGCCGGCGGGTTCGCGCCCGGTCCGTCGTCGAGGTAATAGCCACCGGATCGTGGCGTGGACGGGGAGGGCGGCGGTGCGGCGCGATCCGGCCCGACGCGCGTCGCGCAGCCCGCGAGCGCCATCGCCAGAATCAGGACCAGTCCGCGACTATTCGAAAATCGGGGACAGGCCCGAGTTTCGCGTTTTTTCGCGATGTCGCGTGGTTGTCGAATTAGCCGGTGCATCGATTCGTGCTGTTGCCGATCTTTCCGCCTGCCTTGTTCGAGCCTGGCCCGATTTGCAAATGGGGCCTGTCCCCATTTACTGCGGTCCTCAACCTAATGGGGCCTGTCCCCAATTAGGCCATTAATGGGGCCTGTCCCCATTACCCGGAATCAGCTTTTGACGAGCTTCCGGTTCGCGTGGATGCTCATCAGCATTCCGATCCCCAGGAACAGCGTGACCAGTGCCGTACCGCCGAAGCTCACCAGCGGCAGCGGCACGCCGACCACGGGAAGGATGCCGCTGACCATCCCCATGTTCACGAACGCGTAGGTGAAGAACATCAGCGTGATCGCGCCCGCGAGGAGGCGCGTGAACAGCGTCGAGGCCGACGCGGTGATCACGAACCCGCGCGTGATCAGCATCAGGTACAGCGCCAGCAGCACGATGCCGCCGAGCAGCCCGAACTCCTCGCCGTACACGGCGAAGATGAAATCGGTGTGCCGCTCCGGCAGGAAGTCGAGATGGGTCTGGGTGCCGTTCATCCAGCCCTTGCCGAGGACGCCGCCGGAGCCGAGCGCGATCGTGCCCTGGATGATGTGATAGCCGCGGCCGAGCGGATCGCGCGACGGGTCGAGGAACACGAGCACGCGCTCCTGCTGATAGTCGTGCAGGTGTGGCCACACGACCGGCACCAGCGCGGCACCGGCCATCGCCAGCAGCACGATGATCTTCCAGTTGAGCCCGGCCAGGTACAGCACGAAGAAGCCCGACGCCCCGATCAAGAGCGCGGTTCCCAGGTCCGGCTGGCGCGCGATCAGCGCGACGGGGACGAGGATCATCACGGCGGCGACCACGAAATCGCGCAGTTTGATCTCGGCGGCCTGCCGGTTGAAGTACCAGGCGAGCAGCAGCGGCACCGCGATCTTCATCATCTCGGACGGCTGGATTCGCGTGATGCCGAGCGAAAGCCAGCGCCGCGAGCCGTTGACGACGGTGCCGAACAGCGCGACGCCGACGAGAAGCGACACGCCCAGTACGAACAGCGGCACCGCCCAGCGCATGTAGTGCTGCGGCGAGACGTTCGCGGCGACCCACATCACGGTCAGCGCGAACAGCAGGTTGAGCGCCTGTCCGGTGACGCGCGCCATGCTCGCGTCGGTCGCGCTGTAGAGCACGAGCAAGCCGAGTCCGGCGATCGCCATCGCCGTGAGGAACAGGAAACCGTCGATTCGCCGGACGAAGAGGACGCCGAGCGTCCTAATCGGATTCGTCGTCGTCATTTCCAGGATGGGTCGGCGCGGCCGACTTCGCCGTCTTGCCGGTCAACACGTAATCGAACACCTGGCGCGCGATCGGCGCCGCCGCCTGCGCGCCGAAGCCGCCGTTCTCCACCAGCACGGCCAGCGCGATCTTCGGCTTGTCGGCGGGCGCGTAGGCGATGAACCAGGCATGGTCGCGCCGGCGCTCGTCGACGCGCTTCGCGTCGTACTTCTCGCCCTTCAGGCTGTACACCTGCGCGGTGCCGGTCTTGCCGCCGCTGACGTACGACGCGCCGGCGAAGGCGCGCGCCCCCGTGCCTTCCTTGTTGACGCCGATCAGCGCGTTGCGCACGGTTTCCCAGTGCTCGGGCTTCATCTGGATCGTATGGCTGGGCGTCGCTTCGATCGTGCGGATGGCGCCGGTGCGCGTGTTCTCGATCGCCTTGACCATGTGCGGCGTGTAGGCGGCGCCGTTGGTGGCGATCGTCGACACCGCATGGGCGAGCTGCAGCGGCGTATAGGCGTTGTAGCCCTGGCCGATGCCGACCGAGATGTTGTCGCCGAGATACCACTTGCGATGCTCTTCGCGGTAGTTCTTGCCGGCGAAGCGGTTCCGCTTCCACTCGCGGCTCGGCAGCACGCCGACCAGCTCGCCCTCGATGTCGATCCCCGACTTCTGGCCGAAGCCGAACTGCTTCAGCACGCCGGCCAGGTCGTCGATGTCGAGCTCGCTCGCGAGCTGGTAGTAATAGGTGTCGCACGACACGACGATCGACTTGTACATGTCGACGCGGCCGTGGCCGCCCTTCTTGTCGTCGTTGAAGCGATGGGCCCCGCCCGCCAGCACGAAGAATCCCGGGTCGCTGATCGACTGTGCCGGCGTCCGCTTGCCGAGCGACAGCGCGGCGAGCGCCATGAACGGCTTGAACGTCGATCCCGGCGGATACGCGCCGCGCAGCGGCCGGTTGAGGAGCGGCTTGTCGAGCGACGTGTTGAGCGCATCCCAGCTCTGCGGATCGATGCCGTCGACGAACAGGTTCGGGTCGTATCCCGGCTTGCTGACGAACGCCAGCACCTCGCCGCTGTTCGGGTCGAGCGCGACCAGGGCACCGCGCTTGTCGCCGAACGCATGCTCGGCGATCTGCTGCAGCTTGATGTCGAGCGAAAGCTGCAGGTTGTTGCCGGACGTGGGCGGCGTCCGCGAGATCACGCGCACCGCGCGGCCGCCGGCATCGACCTCGACCTCCTCGACACCGGTCGTCCCGTGCAGCTCGCTCTCGTACGACAGCTCGATGCCGACCTTGCCAATGTAATCGCTGCCCTTGTAATTGGCCGACTCGTTGCGCTCCTCGATCCGGGTCAGGTCGGCTTCGTTGATGCGCCCGATGTAGCCGATCACGTGCGAGGCGAGCTCGCCGTAAGGGTACTGGCGGAAGAGCCGCGCCTTGATCTCGACGCCGGGGAACCGGTAGCGGTTGACGGCGAAGCGCGCGACCTCGTCGTCGGTCAGCCGGGTGCGCAGCGGCATGCTCTCGAAGTTCTTCGACTCGTCGAGCAGCTTCTTGAACCGCTTGCGGTCGCGCGGCGTGATCTCGACCAGCGTCGACAGCTGCTCGATCGTGTCCTCGAGGTTCTTCACTTTGGACGGCGTCACCTCAAGCGTGTACGCCGAGTAGCTCTGCGCCAGCACGATGCCGTTGCGGTCGGTGATGACGCCGCGATTTGGAACCGCGGGCACGAGCGAGATCCGGTTGCTCTCGGCGAGCGTCGCGTAATGGCTCTGCATTGCGACCTGCAGATAGACGAAGCGGCCGAGCAGGACCAGGAATGCCATCACGACGATGCCGCCGGCCAGGGCCAGCCGGCGCCGGAACAGCAGCTGCTCGCGTTCAGGATTCTTGAGCTCGGACATTGGTCAGTCGTGATCAGCGGTGCCTGGCACCCGTGGAGCCTGTCCTACCAGCGTCGGGCGTCCACCGGTCATTGGGGCGACAAACGGCATCACCGCTCTCCCGGCGACAGCGGCGGGCGCTGCGGCCATTGCAGGATCGTCGACAGCGGCGGCCACAGCAGCGCGCCGCTCACTGCGCCGAGGAAGTTCGACCAGTCGGCGATGGCCGCGCCGCCGGCGACGCGCACCAGCATCACCAGCGCCATCGAGAACGCGAGCAGCACGGCGACGTGGGCCGCCTGCTGCCACAAGGGAAAGCGCAGCACGCGCCGGTGGAAGTATTCGGCCGCGAAACCGAGCAGCGCGTAGGCGAGGGCGTGCTGCCCGAACAGCGAGCCCAGCGCGACGTCCATCACCAGCCCGAAGCCCCAGGCGGTGCCAACCCCGATCCAGCGCGGCTGCTGGATGCACCAGTACAAGAGCACCAGCGCGAGGAAGTCCGGCTTCAGCGCGAGCCACACGCCGGACCAGGGGAACAGGTTGGTGAAGAGCGCGATCAGCAGCGTCAGCGCGACGAACCATGGCTTCGGCGGCAGCAGGATCTCTTCCGGACGCGCTGGCGTCAGCGGCGGAAGGTTGATCGTGGGGATTGCCATCACGACGATCAGCGCGCTCGGCGCCCTTTCGAGCCGCGGCGCGGCGCCTCGCTCTCGGCGGGCTCTTCGGGCCGCGCCGGGATATTCGCCGACGGCGACGGCACGATCAGCACCTGCTCGCTGCGATCGACGCCCGCGAGGGGACGGCAGGTGATCCGCGCGAACATCAGGCCCGAGTCGCGCTCGACCGCCGCGACCGTTGCGACGGCGAGTCCGGCCGGATAGGTGCCGTCGATGCCGGAGGTCACGAGGACGTCGCCCGACTGCACATCCGCCGACGCCGACATGAAGCGGAGCTCCGGCGCGCGTCCCGTGCCGGCGCCGACCAGCAGCGTGCGGACGCCGTTGCGCTCGATCTTGACGGGAATCGTGTGGTCCTTCTCGGTCAGCAGCGTCACTTCGGCAACCGCGGGAAACGCGCGGGTGACCTGGCCGACGACACCCACCTCGTCGACGACCGCCTGCCCGGCACGCACCTTGTCGTTGGTGCCCTTGTTGACGAAGACCTTCTGGCTGAACGGATCGCGTCCGAGATAGAGCACCTCGGCGAGGACCTCGTTGCCGCCGCTCTTCGACGATGCCTGCAACAGTCCGCGCAGCCGCGCGTTTTCCTGGGCGAGCGTCTGCGCCGATTGCGACAGCAGCCCTTGCGTGACCAGCTGCTGCTTCAGCTGCGCATTCTCGTCGGCGAGGCGCGACTGGCTGGCGAAGTACGCGACGACCGCGTCCCACGCATTGACGGGCGCGAGCGCCGCGCGCTGCAGCGGCGCGAGGACGATCGCGACGGCGAGGCGGATGCTTTCGAGATAACCGTAGCGCGCGTCGGTGAAGAGGATTGCGAGGGAAAACAAACCGAAGAAGACGAATCGCGCGAAGGGACTGGGGCCGCGGCGGAAGAACGGCGTTGAATCGTGAGGCAATGCTGCCATCGGCTCAAGAATTACCCAGTGAACCCATGCCGGCGAAGGTTACCGCAAATATTTCGGGACTGGCCCCTTTTTTTATTCGCTGGTGAAGATGATCTGCAGTTTTTCCATCTGCTCGAGCGCTTTGCCACAACCGCGCACGACACACGTCAGCGGATCTTCGGCGACGATGACCGGCAGCCCCGTCTCTTCCATCAGCAACCGATCGAGATCGCGCAACAGCGCGCCGCCGCCCGTCAGCACCATTCCCTTTTCCGCGATATCGGCGCCCAGCTCCGGGGGCGTGCGCTCGAGCGCGGATTTCACCGCGCTGACGATGCTGTTCAGCGGATCGGTCAGCGCCTCGAGGATCTCGTTCGACGACACGGTGAACGAGCGCGGGATGCCTTCGGCGAGGTTGCGGCCCTTCACTTCCATCTCGCGCACTTCCGACCCGGGGAACGCGGAGCCGATCGTCTTCTTGATCAGCTCGGCCGTCGTCTCGCCGATCAGCATCCCGTAGTTGCGGCGGATGTAGTTGATGATCGCTTCGTCGAACTTGTCGCCGCCGACGCGGACGCTGCCGGCGTAGACCATGCCGCCGAGCGAGATCACGCCGACTTCGGTGGTGCCGCCGCCGATGTCGACGACCATCGAGCCGGTCGCGTCGGAAATCGGCAGGTCCGCGCCGATCGCGGCGGCCATCGGCTCCTCGATCAGGTAGACCTTCGAGGCACCGGCGCCCAATGCCGACTCGCGGATCGCGCGGCGCTCGACCTGGGTGGACCCGCATGGCACGCAGATGATGATCCGGGGCGAGGGCGACAAGAGCTTCGAATCCAGCACGCGCTTGATGAAGTGCTTCAGCATCTGCTCGGTGACGGTGAAGTCGGCGATCACGCCGTCCTTCATCGGCCGGATCGCCGTGATGTTGCCGGGCGTTCGTCCGAGCATCATCTTCGCGGCAAGCCCCACTTCCTGGATCACGCGCTTGCCATTGGGACCGCCGTCCTGCCGGATCGCGACCACCGAAGGCTCGTCGAGCACGATCCCCTTGCCGCGTACGTAGATCAGCGTGTTTGCCGTCCCGAGATCGATCGCGAGATCGTTCGAGAAGTAGCTCTGCAGGTACTTGAACATCAGGGGGCCGCTATTGAATGGCAAGGCCGTCCGCCGATTAGTCGGGAAGGACGGCCGTGCAGGTAAAAATGACTGATTATGATACCCTAACGGACTGGATTTCTTTCGTATTCCGGGTAGAAACAACGCGCAGTCCGCACGACTCCCGCCCCGGTATTACGCGCACAACAATCCCATGTCGCTGACGATCGAAGACGTAAGACGCGTGGCGCATCTCGCGCGCATCGCGATCACCGAAACGGAAGCCGATGAAGTGCTGGCGAAGCTCACCGGCATCTTCAATCTCATCGAAGACATGCGCCGCGTCGACACCACCGGCATCGTGCCGATGTCACACGCGGCCGACGTGACGCTCGCGCTGCGGGACGATGCGGTGACCGAGCCGAACCGCCGCGAGCTGTACCAGTCCATCGCGCCCGCCACCGCCGACGGCCTCTACCTGGTCCCCAAGGTCATCGAATGAGATCAATAGGGTCAGACTCCATTGATCTCGGCCTCCCTTTGCGGCGGCTCGCGTCGGTCCTGCGTTTCCGCGGATCAATCGAGTCTGACCCTATTGATGGCTGACATGCTCGACTCGACCGTCGCCGAACTCTCCGCGGCGCTGCGCGCGAAGACGGTGTCCAGCGCCGAGCTGGCGCAGGGCTACCTCGACCGGATCGCGGCGGTCAATCCGGTGCTGAACGCGTTCATCACGCTCGATCCGGATCGCTCGCTCGCCGACGCGAAGCAGGCCGACGCGCGCATTGCGGCAGGCGACGGCTCGCCGCTCACGGGAATTCCGATCGGTCACAAGGACCTGTTTCTCACCGAAGGCTGGCGGACGACGTGCGGCTCGCGGATGCTCGCCAACTTCATCGCGCCGTACGAGTCGCACGTGACGGGACTGCTGAAGCAGGCCGGCATGGTGACCATGGGCAAGACGAACATGGACGAGTACGCGATGGGCTCGTCGAACGAGACGTCGTACTTCGGCACCGTCAAGAATCCGTGGAACACGACGCTGGTCCCGGGCGGCTCGTCCGGCGGATCCGCCGCATCGGTCGCCGCACGCATCCTGCCGGCGACGACCGGCACCGATACCGGGGGCTCGATTCGCCAGCCGGCGATGTTCTGCGGCATCACCGGATTGAAGCCGACCTACGGCCTCTGCTCGCGCTACGGAATGATCGCGTTCGCCTCGAGCCTCGACCAGGCCGGTCCGTTCGCGAAGACGGCCGAGGACTGCGCGATGCTGCTGACGTCGATGGCCGGCCACGATGCGCGCGACGCCACTTCGCTCGACCGGCCGCGCGAGGACTACACGCGCGACATCCGTTCCGCAGTGCCGAACCCGGCGCGACCGCTCGAAGGCATCCGGATCGGCTTGCCGCGCGAATATTTCGGCGACGGCTCCACCGCCGACGTGCTCGCCGCCGTCGATGCCGCGCTGGCGGAATACCGGAAGCTCGGCGCCACGACGGTCGACATCAGCCTGTCCAACGTCAACCTGTCGGTGCCCGTCTATTACGTCATCGCGCCGGCCGAAGCATCGTCGAACCTGTCGCGGTTCGACGGCGTCCGGTACGGCCATCGCGCGGAGCGCTACGACGACCTGCTCGACATGTACACGAAGACCCGGGCGGAAGGCTTCGGCGCGGAGGTGAAGCGCCGGATCCTGATCGGCACCTATGTGCTGTCGGCCGGCTATTACGACGCGTATTACCTGAAGGCGCAGCAGGTCCGGCGGCTGATCGCCGACGATCACCAGCGCGCGTTCGGGGACGTCGACGTCATCATGGGCCCGACGGCGCCATCGACCGCATTCCCGTTCGGCGACAAATCCGACGATCCCGTGCAGATGTACCTGAACGACATCTTCACGATCGCCGCGAACCTGGCGGGCCTGCCGGCGATGAGCATCCCGTGCGGCTTCGACGGCAAGGGGCTGCCGGTCGGCCTGCATCTCGTCGGCAACTACTTCGACGAAGCGCGCCTGCTGAACGTCGCCCACCGCTACCAGCAGGCGACCGACTGGCACCTGCGGAAACCGGCCGAGGTCAGCGGATGAAGTGGGAAGTCGTCATCGGCCTCGAGACGCACGCGCAGCTCTCGACCGAATCGAAGATCTTCTCGGGCGCGTCGACCGCGTTCGGCGCCGCGCCGAACACGCAGGCGTCGGCAGTCGACCTGGCGCTGCCCGGCGTGCTGCCCGTGCCCAACAAGGGCGCCGTCGAGCGCGCGATCCGCTTCGGCCTGGCGGTTGGCGGCACGATCAACCGGCGCTCGGTGTTTGCGCGGAAGAACTACTTCTATCCGGATCTTCCCAAGGGCTACCAGATCAGCCAGTACGAGATCCCGGTCGTCGCCGGCGGCACCGTCGAGATCGAAACGCGCTCGGGCGACGCGGCCATCCGGAAGACCGTGCGCCTGACCCGCGCGCACCTCGAGGAAGACGCCGGCAAGTCGCTGCACGAGGACTATCGCGGCATGACCGGCATCGACCTCAATCGTGCCGGGACCCCGCTGCTCGAGATCGTCTCGGAGCCGGACCTGCGCTCCGCCGACGAGGCCGTCGCCTATGCGAAGAAGCTCCACCAGTACGTGACGTGGCACGACATCTGCGACGGCAACATGCAGGAGGGATCGTTCCGCTGCGACGCGAACGTGTCGGTACGCCCGGCCGGCCAGAAGGAATACGGCACCCGCTGCGAGATCAAGAACCTGAACAGCTTCGCGTTCATGGAGAAGGCGATCGAGTACGAGGTCCGGCGGCAGGTCGCGCTGATCGAGGACGGCGGCAAGGTGGTGCAGGAGACGCGGCTCTACGATCCGCAGGCGAACGAGACCCGGCCGATGCGCAGCAAGGAAGACGCGATGGACTATCGCTACTTCCCCGATCCCGATCTGCCGCCGCTCACGATCGACGACGCGTGGATCGAGCGCGTCAAGGGCGCGATGTTCGAATCGCCGGACGCGCGCAAGGCGCGCTTCATCGACCAGCACGGGCTCTCCGATTACGATGCGTCGCTGCTGACGCGCTCGCGCGACACGGCCGACTATTTCGAGGCGTGTGTGCAGCTGGCGGGCGGCGAGCCGAAGATCGTCGCCAACTGGATCAACGGCGAGCTCGCGGCGACGCTCAACCGCGAAGACGTCGCGATCGTCAACGGGCCGGTGTCCGCCGAACTGCTGGCGGAGATCATCAAGTCGCTCAAGGACGGCACGATTTCGGGCAAGGGCGCCAAGGTCGTGTTCGATACGCTCGTCGCCGAATGGAAGGCGGAGCCGCGAGGAGAAGAGATCCCTGCGGAGCAACTCCGGCGGATCGTCCGCGATCAGGGCCTGCAGCAGATCTCCGACGCGGGCGCGATCGAAAAAATCGTCGACGCGGTGCTGGCCGCCAACGCGGCGCAGGTGGCCGACTTCAAGTCCGGCAAGCAAAAGGCGTTCAACTCGCTCGTCGGCCAGGTGATGAAGGCATCGCAGGGCAAGGCGAACCCCGCCCAGGTCAACGAGCTGCTGCGGGCCAAGCTCGGGGCGTAGGGGTCGCGGGGCACTTCGTCCTCGCCGCGCGGCGGGTCCCGATCGGCCCGCATCGCCGGAGCGCACTACTCGAAAAAAGGGCGCGTTCCGAACGCGCCCTTTTTCTTTCCATTGCCTGTCCGCTTTACTGCCGCTTGACCTCGTGCGCCTCGCGCGCCATCTGCGCCTTCAACTCGCGATAGCGTTCCTTCTGCTGCGAGTAGCGCGTTTCGACGGCGAGTGCCTCGGCATTCTTCGCCTCGATCAGCTCATGCTGTTTCGGAATCTCGGCGGCAATCGACGCGATCTCGCGCCGCAGCTTCTCCGGAATCGGCTTGTTGTCGTAATACTGCCTTTCCTTCTCGAGCATCTCCGAGCGCTTCTGCAGCGCCTTGATGCGCGCCTCGGCCGAGAGGATCCCGGCGCCGATCAGCGCGAGGTTCCGCCGCTTGGCGACGTCGATGTCGTTCTCCGAACTGTAGGACGACAGCAGCGCATTCTCCTGCGCGCGCTGGCGCACCGCAGCGCGCTCCGCCTGCCGTTGCCGTTCGGCCTTTTCTTCCTCGTTCCGCCGCTGCTCGGGCGTCAGCGCGGCGCCGGTCACGTTCTTCGTCATCCCCTGCTTGTTCAGCTCGATGACGCCACGGTTGACCGCTTCGGGCGGGACGCGATCGGTGTACTGCACCCGTCCCTTCTCGTCGGTCAGCTTGTACGTTTCCGCGCGCGCGCCCCCGGCGAATGCCACGCCGGCGATCAATGCGACCAGCGTGACTCTCGGAAGCGATGCGTTACGCGATCCCATACGCCTCCTTGTAAGCCTCGATCTTCGGCAGGTGCTCGGTCAGGTTCGACCGGGCCCGCATATATGTAAAGAGGTCGGCGAGCGTTGCGATCGCGATCACCGGTATTCCGTAATCGCGCTCGATCTCCTGCACCGGCGAGCGATCGCCCTTGCCGCGCTCCTGGCGGTCGAGCGCGATCAGCACCGCCGCCGGCTCCGCGCCATTCGCCTTGATCAGGTCGATCGCCTCGCGCTTGGCCCCGCCGTCGGTGATCACGTCGTCGACGATCAGCACGCGGCCCTTCAGCGGCGCGCCGACGATCAGGCCGCCCTCGCCATGGTCCTTCGCTTCCTTCCGGTTGAAGCTCCACGGCAGGTCGCGCCCGCGCGCCGCCAGCGCGACGGCTGTCGCCGCGACGAGCGGAATGCCCTTGTACGCCGGCCCGAACAGCTGGTCGCAACGGACGCCGCTCGCGAGGAAGGCGTCGGCGTAATACTCGCCCAGGCGCCGCAGCGATTCGCCGTTGTTGAAGAGGCCCGAGTTGAAGAAGTACGGCGTGTTGCGGCCGGACTTCGTCATGAACGAGCCGAACTTCAGCACGCCCTGTCGCAGCGAGAAGTCGAGGAACGCCTGACGGAAGTCGGAGACAGCGGTATCCATGCGGGAAATTGTAGCGTGGCCGCCCGGTTTCAGCCATGACGAAGGCATGCCGCCCGTCAGCGCGTGATACCCTCACGCCTTTATTTTTTTCCGGCCGGCGATGCGGGTCATTTCGCTCAACGTCAACGGCATCCGCGCCGCGGAGAAAAAGGGCTTGTCCCGCTGGCTTGCGAAAAAGGCCGGCCCCTGGGACGTGCTCTGCGTCCAGGAGCTGAAGGCGGGTCACGACGACATCCCGCCGCGGATGCGCGGCCCGCAAGGGTGCCACTCGCACTTCTATCCCGCGCAACGCAAGGGCTACAGCGGCGTCGGCATCTACTCGAAGCGCGTGCCCGACAAGGTGCGGGCAGGCTTCGGCCACGACGAATTCGACGGCGAAGGCCGCTACCTGCAGGCCGACTTCGGCAAGCTGTCGATCATCAGCCTGTATCAGCCGTCGGGCTCGTCCGGACCCGAGCGGCAGGCGTCGAAGTTCCGCTTCCTCGAAGCGTTCCTGCCGCATCTCGAGCGGCTGCGCCGCGCCCGCCGCGAAGTGTTGCTTTGCGGCGACTGGAACATCGCGCACCAGAACATCGACCTCAGGAACTGGCGGAGCAACCAGAAGAACTCGGGCTTCCTGCCGGAAGAGCGCGCCTGGCTCAGCCACGCGTTCGACAACCTGGGCTATGTCGACGTGTTCCGCAAGCTCGATCCGCGACCGGAGCAGTACACGTGGTGGAGCAACCGCGGCGAATCGTGGAAGAAGAACGTCGGCTGGCGGATCGATTACCAGATCGCGACGCCGAAGCTGGCGGCGACGGCGCATGCGACGACGATCTACAAGGAAAAGCGATTCAGCGACCATGCGCCGCTGATCGTCGATTACGATTTTCCCTTCTGAGCTGCGCACACTGCCCTGACGGCATTGCCGACGGGCTCAGTGCTGACTCTGACCAGACCCTTCCAACACCGACCGTGCTCCGGATCTCCAACCTGACGCTGCGCCGCGGCGAGAAGCTGCTGCTCGAGGGCGCCTCGCTGTCGGTATCGCCCGGCCACAAGGTCGGCCTCGTCGGCGCGAACGGCTGCGGCAAGTCGAGCCTCTTCGCGCTGTTGCGGCACGAGGTACACCAGGACGCGGGCGAGTTCGACGTGCCGCCGCGATGGGTGATCGCGTACGTCGCGCAGGAAACGCCGGCCACCGATCGCGCGGCGATCGACTACGTGCAGGATGGCGACGCGGAGCTGCGCGCGGTGGAGTCCGAGCTCGCCTCGGCCGAGAGCGACCATGCGACCGCAGGCGAGCATCTCGCCGAGCTGCACGACCGCTATGCGGCGATCGGCGGCCATTCGGCTGAAGCGCGCGCATCGATGCTGCTGCACGGCCTCGGCTTCGCCTCGGAGCAGCATCAGCGCCCCGTCAGCGAGTTTTCGGGCGGCTGGCGGATGCGGCTCAATCTGGCGCAGGCGCTGATGTGCCGGTCGGACCTGCTGCTCCTGGACGAGCCGACGAACCACCTGGACCTCGACGCGGTGCTCTGGCTCGAGGACTGGCTGCAGAAGTATCCGGGCACGCTGCTGCTGATCACGCACGATCGCGACTTCCTCGATGCGACCGTCGGCACGATCGTCCATTTCGACGCGAGGAAGCTGCGCGCGTATCCCGGCAACTACGCGCAGTTCGAGCGGCAGCGCGCCGAGGCGCTGGCGCTGCAGCAGGTGATGCACGCGCGGCAACAGCAGCGAATCGCCCATCTGCAGAAATTCATCGACCGGTTCCGCGCCAAGCCGAGCAAGGCGAAGCAGGCGCAGAGCCGGATCAAGATGCTCTCGCGGATGGATATCGTCGCGCAGGCCCATGTCGATACGCCGTTCACGTTCTCGTTTCCGGAACCCGAGCGCGCGCCGCGCCAGCTGTTCAGGCTGGAAGACGTCGACATCGGCTATGGCGAGCGCGTCGTGCTGCGCGGCCTCGAGTGGTCGCTGCAGCCGGGCGAGCGGGTCGGACTCCTCGGCCCGAACGGCGCCGGCAAGTCGACGCTGCTCAAGCTCCTCGTCGGCCAGTTGCAGCCGCTGGCGGGAACGATGCACGTCGGCCAGGGACTCGCGATCGGCTACTTCGCGCAACACCAGGTCGAGCAGCTGCGGGTCGAGCATTCGCCGCTGTGGCATCTGCGCCGGCTCGATCCGTCGGCGCGCGAGCAGGACCAGCGCAACTTTCTCGGCGGCTTCGACTTCCGGGGCAAGCAGGCCGATGCGGCGATCGGGCCGTTCTCCGGTGGCGAGAAGGCGCGGCTCGCGCTGGCGCTGATCGTCTACCAGCGGCCTAACCTGCTGCTCCTCGACGAGCCGACGAACCACCTCGACATCGAGATGCGCGAGGCGCTGACCGAGGCGCTGCTCGAGTTCGAAGGTGCGCTCGTCGTGATCGCGCACGACCGGCATCTGCTGCGCGCGTCGGTCGAGCAGCTGCTGCTGGTCGACGCGGGAATGCTGCAGCCGTTCGACGGCGACCTCGACGATTATCGCGACTGGGTGCTCAGCCGCCGGCGGCGCGAGATCGAGCGCGACGCGGCCGCCGAGCCGTCGCTCGCATTGGCGGCTGTCGATCGGAAGACCCAGAAGCGGATCGAGGCCGAAGCGCGCCAGCGCCAGGCCGAGGCGCGCCGCCCGTTCGAAAAGAAGATCGCGGCGATCGAGCGGGAGCTCGAGCCACTGCAGCGCGAGAAGGCCGAGCTCGACAGCTGGCTGGCGTCGAGCGAGGCTTATGCCGAGGGCAACCGGGCGCTGCTGCCGGACAAGGTGAAGCGTCAGGGCGAGGTGACGGCGAGGATCGGAGCGCTGGAGGAGGATTGGCTCTGGGCGAGCGCGGAGCTCGACGCGCAGCGGAAGACCGGCTCTTAGGCAACGAGGCGCCGGGCCAGCGTCGGGCGCCGCATCCGGGCGCCTCGCGGATCCGACCGCCGCGCGAATCGCCTACTTCTGCTCGTCGAACTTCAGCGCTGCCGAGTTCATGCAGAAGCGCTGGCCCGTCGGCTGCGGGCCGTCCTCGAACACGTGGCCGAGATGCGCGTCGCAGCGCGCGCAGAGCACCTCGGTGCGCCGCATGAAGAACTTGCGGTCTTCCTTCGTCGCGACGTTTTCAGTCGCGACCGGCGCCCAGAACGACGGCCAACCGGTGCCCGAGTCGTACTTGGTGTCCGCTCTGAAGAGCGGCAGTCCGCAGCAGACGCAGTTGTACATCCCGGGTTTCTTGTTGTCCCACGTCTCGCCGGTGAACGCGCGCTCGGTCCCGTGCTCGCGCGTGACGTGATATTGCTCGGGCGTGAGCTGCTCTTTCCATTCGGCGGCGGATTTGCTGACTTTGTCCATGGACTTCCTCGTGCGGTGACGTTTTCCGGACGCTGCCGCGCGCGGCCGGTTGAGCCCGACCGCCGATTCAGCGTTTTGTCGTGACGATGCGTTGATCCTTGCGCAGCTGTTCGACAGCGGCTTCGAGCGCCCGATCCCGATTGCCGCGCAGATCCTCCGCGGACAGGGGAATCTCGATGTCCGGCACGACGCCTTCCCGCTCGATCCGGTGGCCCTTGCTCGAGATCATCGCGATCTCCGAATACGCGAGCTCGCCGCCGCCGGGGACCGTTGCGTAACCGAGGTAGCCCTGCAGGCAGCCGCAGCTTCGCTGGCCGATGACCTTGATGCGCCCGATGTCCTGGAACCAGCCGGCCAGGAGCTCGCTCGCGCTCGCGCTGCCCGCGTTGATCAGCACGACGACTGGCTTGTCGTATGCGTCGGCGGAGCCGGCGAGCGTCCGCTGCAGGCTCTCGACGGGAATTCCGAACAGCCGCACTGGCTGGCCGGTGCGGGTGACGATCTGGCCGACGTCGGTCTTCTTCGTCAGCAGCTGCTCGGCAATCTCCTCGACCATGTAGGCGGCCCCGCCGCCGTTGTTGCGGAGGTCGATGATGAGGCCCGGCGCCGACTTGTTCTCGCGGATCGCATCGAGGACCCGGCCGCGCAGCGACATCGAGAAGCTGTTGAAGCGCAGATAGACGAATCCGTCCTGGAGCTTGCGGACCATCGCGCTCGGCGCCGCGCGGACGACCTTCCGGGTCAGCGTCGCCTCGAACTTCGATCCGTCGTTGCGCGCGAACTCGAAGGCGGTCTTCGTCTCGGCCTCGCCCAGCAGCATCGAGCGGAACGCGCGGCGCTCCTTCGCCCGCTCAGTCGACTGCTCGCGCTCGGCGGCGAGGATCGGCGCGTAGCGCTGCTCGACGGCAACGCCGTCGATCTGCGTCACTTCCATCCCGGCGCGCACGCCGGCCCACCACGCGTCCGAATCGGGCGTCACGTAGACCACGGTGATCCGGCCTTCGATCCGGTCGATGTCGACGCCGAGCGAGACCGCCTCCTGGCGCCGGCGCAGCGCGACGAGGCTCGGCGGCTCGACCCGCGTGTGCGAGTCGCGGAGCTCGCCGGTCATCCGGTTGAGCTGGTACCAGAACTCGTCGTCGTTCCTGGCGCCCAGCGCGAGCGGCCGGTATTTCACCGCCGTCGCCTTCCAGTCGACGCCGTTGAATTTAGGATCGACGTAGTTCTGGTTGATCGTGTCCCAGACGAAATCGAACGCCGCCGCGCGTCCCCATTCGCCGAGCACGTTGACCTGGAAATCGTTGTTCGCGTCCCGTACGTTGCGCGACAGGATGTTGTGTGGATCGATCGCCGCGCAGCCGGCCAGCGACAACGCGGCCGACGCGAGCAGCAGGTGGAACTTTCGCATGGTGGTCCTCTATTTCGGTGGCGGTTCGACGCGGGCCGGTTCCGGTTCGTTCCACGGCGCGACTTTCGGCAGCAGCAGCAGCCCCGGCAACGCGAGCAGCGTGCACAGGATGAAAAACCAGAACCATCCGGTCTGGCCGACTATATACCCGGTGGCGGCGTTGGCGAAAGTGCGGGGGACCGAGGCGAGGCTCGTGAAGAGCGCGAATTGTGTCGCCGTGTAACGCGGGTCGGTGCTGCGGGCGATGTAGGCGGTGAACGCCGCGGTGCCGAGGCCCACGCCGAACGCCTCGGCGCCGATCACGGCGCCCAGCACCAGCTTGTTCGCGCCGACGTCGGCGAGCCAGGCGAAGCCCAGGATCACGACGGCCTGGATGACGCCGAACACCCACAGCCCCTTGTTGATGCCGAGCTTGATCAGCCACACGCCGCCGATCAGGCCGCCGGCGACGTTGCACCAGAGGCCCGCATTCTTCGCGATCAGCCCGATGTCCGTCTTCGTGAACCCGAGGTCCAGATAGAACGGCGTCGCCAGCGCGACCGCCATGCTGTCGCCGAGCTTGTAGAGGAAGATGAACGACAGCACGAGCAGCGCGTGGTCCCATCCGGAGCGCTTGACGAACTCGCGGAACGGCAGCACGACGGCGTCTTCGAGCGTCTTCGGCGGCGTGCCGTAGGCCGGCGGCTCGCTGACGAGCAGCGTGGTGACCAGCCCCGGCAGCATGAACAGCGCGGTGATCACGAACACCGTCGGCCACGGCAGGTGGTCGGCGAGGATCAGCGACAGCGAGCCCGGGATGAGGCTCGACACCTTGTACGCATTGACGTGGATCGCGGTGCCGAGGCCCTGCTCGTCGTCGGACAGGATCTCGCGCCGGTACGCATCGAGGACGACGTCCTGGCTGGCGCTGAAGAATGCGAGGATCGCGGCCAGCCCGGCAATCATCCACAGGTCGCGCTTCGGATCGAAGAAGCCGAACGCGGCGATCGCGCCCAATAGCAGCAGCTGCGTGATCAGCATCCAGCCCCGGCGGCGGCCCAGTGCGCCGATCGGGTAGCGATCCATCACCGGCGCCCACAGGAACTTCCACGTGTACGGAAACCCGATCAGCGCGAAGAGCCCGATGCTCTTCAGGTCGACGCCTTCGCTGCGGAGCCAGGCGGCAATCAGGTTGATCAGGATGAAGAGCGGAAGGCCGGACGAAAAACCGATGAAGATGCAGATCAGCATCCGCTTGTTCGCGAACGTGTCCAGCGTGATCTTTTGCTTGGGCATGGGCTCGATGTTCGCACGCAGCCGGGGCAACCGCGACGCCGGCAGCCAAAGCAGCGAGCGCGATCGGCGCGAACGATGCATCGACACAACGGATCGCTTCGGCGCGACGCAGCGCAGACCGGCGCGAGCGCGCGGGGCCGCGACTACTGCAGCCGGATGCGGTAGAAGGCGAGCTGTCCGAAGAGGTTCGGCGCGAAGCCGACGCGACGCTCGCCGGAGAGGACGATGCGATCGATGATCGCGATTCCACGCGAGGCGCAGAACCGGTCGAATTCGCGCACGGTGAACATGCGAACGTTCGGCGTGTTGTACCACTCGTACGGCAGCGTTCGCGACACCGGCATCGTCCCGTGGACGCCGAGCTGCACGCGGTGCCGCCAGTACGCGAAGTTCGGAAACGTGACGATCACTTCGCGCCCGACGCGCAGCATCTCGTTGATGATCGTCTCGACGCGATGGATCTGCTGCAGCGTCTGCGACAGGATCACCGTGTCGAACGAGCGATTGGCGAAGCCGGCGAGGCCGGATTCCAGGTCACTCTGGATCACGTTGACGCCGCGCTTGACGCAGGCCAGCACGTTGTCGTCGGCGATGTCGATGCCGTAGCCGCGCACGCCGCGGGCGGCGAGGAGGCTTGCGAGCAGCTCGCCGTCGCCGCAACCCAGGTCGAGCACGCGATTGCCCTTCCCCACCCAGCCTTCGATGATCGCGAAATCGGTGCGATTCATCGCGGCGTCACCTCGGCCGCGACCCGATCCAGGTACGCGCTGACCACGGCGTGATATTTCGGATCGTCGAGCAGGAACGCATCGTGTCCGTGCGGCGCCGTCACTTCGGCGTAGCTGACGTCGGCGCCGTTGTCGAGCAGCGCCTGGACGATCTCGCGGGAGCGAGCCGGCGAGAAGCGCCAGTCGGTCGTGAACGACACGACGAGGAAGCGTGCGGTCGCCGGGGCGAGCGCCTTCGCCAGGTTGCCGCTCGCGCCCGACGCCGGATCGAAGTAGTCGAGCGCCTTCGTGATCCGCAGGTAGGTGTTCGCGTCGAAGTACTCCGAGAACTTGTCGGCCTGGTAGCGCAGGTACGACTCGATCTGGAACTCCGGGGCGAACGAGAACTTGTTCTCGGGCTTCGCCTGGCGGCCGAACTTCTCGGCCATCTGCTCGTCGCTGATGTAGGTGATGTGACCGATCATCCGCGCGACGCGCAAGCCCCGGATCGGCTTGACGCCTTGCGACGTGAAGTCGCCTTCGAAGAACTCGGGGTCGGTCAGGATCGCCTGGCGCGCGACTTCGTTGAACGCGATGTTCTGCGCCGAGAGGTTGGGCGCGGCGGCGATCACGAGCGCGTTGGCGACGCGCGCCGGATGACGGAAGGTCCAGCAGAGCGCCTGCATGCCGCCGAGGCTCCCCCCCATCACGGCGGCGAAACGCTCGATGCCGAGCGCGTCGGCGAGCCGCGCCTGCGCATCGACCCAGTCCTCCACCGTCACCAGCGGAAACGCGGCGCCGTATGTCTTGCCCGTCGCGGGGTCGATCGACATCGGCCCGGTCGACCCGAAGCAGCTGCCGAGATTGTTGACGCCGATGACGAAGAACTTGTTGGTGTCGACGGACTTGCCCGGCCCGACCATGTTGTCCCACCAGCCCGCGCTGTCCGGTTGCCCGGCGTATTCGCCGGCGACGTGGTGCGACGCGTTGAGGGCATGGCACACGAGGATCGCGTTCGAGCGCGCCGCGTTGAGCGTCCCGTAGGTTTCGTAGACGAGCTCGTAGCCGGCGATCGAGCGCCCGCATTGCAGCGGCAGCGGAGCCTCGAAGCGCATCCGCTGCGGCTCGACGTGAAGTGTGACCGCGGTCGAAGGTTCCATGGCAAAGGGTCGGGGGACTTCGTCCCCGACGTGGCGTCTCCACAAGGGCCAACAAAAAAGCCCGATCAGCTTCGGCTGAATCGGGCCCTCGTCGGAGTCGCCGCTTTAGCCGTATTTGTTATGCGCCCGCAAGCTGATCGTCAAATCGGCGCAGGAGGGGAGTCTACTGGCGGCGCGACGAAAGTCAATCGACGGGCGGCCGCGGCGCTCGCGGCGCGCCGAAGGTCAAGCGAAGGCCGCTGCGGGCGCTCGCGCCACGCGGCAGATCAATCGACGGCCGGCAAACGCGCACTCGGCGAGCGCCCGTTTCACGCCGCCTGCAACCGCTGCACGTACGACGCGATCTTCGCCGGGTCGTCGGTGCGCAGCATCTTCGTGGCCAGCACTTCGAGCGGCGGCACGTCCGAGGTCAGCACGCGCTGCTTCACTTCGAGCAGGTGATTGGGATGCATCGAGAATTCGCGCAGGCCGAGCCCGAGCAGGATCCGCGTGAACGCGACCTCCCCCGCCATCTCGCCGCACACGGCGATCGGTTTCCCCGCCTTCGTCGCGCCGCGAATCGCCATGCCGAGCAGGCGCAGCACCGCCGGATGCAGCGGGTCGTACAGATGCGCAACCGCGTCGTCGGCGCGGTCGATCGCGAGCGTGTACTGGATCAGGTCGTTGGTGCCGATCGACAGGAAGTCGAGCCGCTCCGCGAATGCGCCGATCGACAGCACCGCGGCGGGAATCTCGATCATGCCGCCGACCTCGATGTCCTCGTCGAAGCGTTTCCGTTCGACGCGGAGGCTCTCCTTCGCGCGCTCGATCAGGTGCATCGCCTGCGCCAGCTCGTGGATGTTGCAGAGCATCGGGATCAGGATCTTGACCTTGCCGAAATTCGAGGCGCGCAGGATCGCCCGCAGCTGCGTGATGAAGAGCCGCGGCTCCGACAGCGAGAAGCGCACCGCCCGCAAGCCCAGCGCGGGGTTCATCGCGACGCGGTCGAGTCCGGCCGAGATGCCTTCCATGTGCTTGTCGGCGCCAAGATCGAACGTGCGGATGACGAGCGGGCGCCCGGCGAGCCCTTGCGCCACCGATCGATAGGCCTCGAATTGCTCGTCCTCGCCCGGCAGGCCCTGCCGGTTGAGGAACAGGAACTCGCTGCGGAAGAGGCCGACGCCCGATGCGCCCGAATCGAGCACGTCGCGCAGGTCGGTGGGCAGCTCGATGTTCGCGTAGAGCTCGACCGACTGGCCGTCGAGCGTCGTCGCCTTCTTCGTTTTCAGCCGGCGGAGCTTCTGGCGCTCGAGCTCGAACTCCTCCTGCTTCAGCCGGTATTCGGCGAGCACCGGCTTGTCGGGATTGACGATGACGACGTTGCGCGCGCCATCGACCACCAGCCATTCACCTTCGCGGATCAGCCCGCGCGCGTTATGCAGCGCGACGACGGCCGGGATGTTCAGGCTCTTCGCGACGATCGCCGTATGCGACGTCGCGCCGCCGAGGTCGGTGAGGAACGCGGCGAACTGGTGCTTCTTGTAGCGGATCATGTCCGCGGGCGACAGGTCGTGCGCGACGAGGATCGTCCGCTGCTCCGGATGCTGGACCAGCACCACGCCGGGCTTGCCGAGCAGCACCGTCAGCACGCGCTCGACGACCTGCACGACGTCGTTCTGCCGCTCGCGCAGGTACGGGTCGTCGATCTGCTCGAACTGCTCGACGAGCCGGTGCATCTGCTGGACGAGCGCCCACTCGGCATTGCAGAGCTCGGTCGCGATGATGTCGCGCGGCGCCTTCGACAGCATCTCGTCGCGCAGCAGCATCGCGTGGACGTCGATGAAGGCGCCCACTTCCGACGACGTCTCGGTCTCCTGGATCTGCGCCCACAACACGTCGAGCTCGCGGGTCACTTCCTTGACGGCCGCATCGAAGCGCGCGATCTCGCTCTCCACCTGTTCCGGCGTGATGTCGTAGTGCGCGACTTCGAGCGTCGCGTGCGAGACGAGCTGGGCGCGACCGATCGCGATGCCGCCGGAGACGCCGATGCCGTGCAGCAGGAAGCTCATGCCGAAATCGGGGACAGGCCCCGATTATCTGGAACGGACCGGGCCGCGCGGCAAGGGGTTGCGACGAAAATCGAGACGAAACCCGAGCCCGGCCCCATTTCCGTTCACGCCTCTTCGCCGAACTTGTTGGCGATCAGCGCGGCGAGCGCGTCGATGGCGATGTCCTCCTGGTCGCCATCGGTTTCGAGCGTCACCTTGCTGCCTTTGTTCGCGGCCAGCATCATGACGCCCATGATGCTCTTCGCGTTGACCGAGCGGCCGTTGCGCGACAGCGTTACTTCACACGGATATTTGGCGGCGAGTTGGGTGAGCTTGGCGGAAGCCCGGGCGTGAAGACCCAGGTTGTTGACGATCTCAACCTCGCGTCGTTGCATGTATCGGACTCGGTTCGACATGCAACACGCCGTCGCGGCCGCCGCTGACGGCTTTCGACACCATCATCGGCAGGCCCCGATCGCGATAGGTGAACGCGCGGACGAGCATCGGCAGGCTGACGCCGGCGACGACCTCGCAGTGCCCCCGCTCGATCAGCTTGCAGGCGAGGTTGCAGGGGGTCGCGCCGTAGATGTCGCTGACGACCAGCACGCCTTCGCCGTCGTCGAGCGCGGCAACCATCTGGCGCGCCTGCGGCAGCAGGTTGAACGCGTCGTCGTGCGACATCACCGGCAGCGAATCGAACTTCGGCGGGCGCCCGCCCAGCACGTGCGACACGCAGCGAATCAGCGACTCGCCGAGGTTTTCGTGCGCGATGATGAGGACGCCGATCATGGATGAAATCAATGGGGTCAGACTCGATTGATCGCCGGCCAACGGTGCCGGCGCAATTAACGTGCGTGGATCAATGGAGTCTGACCCTATCGATCTAGTTTACCGCACGCTCGAGCGCGTCCACGAACATGCCCGGCACGTCGAAGCCGGTCTGCTCGGTGATTTCCACCATGCAGGTCGGGCTCGTGACATTGACTTCGGTCAGGTACTCGCCGATCACGTCGAGGCCGACGAGCAGCAGGCCTTCCGCCCACAGCTTCGGCCCGAGCGCCTCGGCGATCCTGCGATCCGACGCCGACAGCGGTTGCGCGACGCCGCGACCGCCCGCAGCCAGGTTGCCGCGCGATTCGCCTTCGCGCGGGATCCGCGCCAGGCAGAAAGGCACCGGCTCGCCGGCGATCAGCAGCACGCGCTTGTCGCCGTCCTTGATCGCCGGAATGTAGCGCTGCGCCATCGCGCTCTTCCGCCCGTCCTGCAGCATCGTCTCGAGGATGACGTTCAGGTTCGGATCGTCCTCGCGCACGCGGAAGATCGACGTGCCGCCCATGCCGTCGAGCGGCTTGACGATCACGTCGTGATGCTCGGCGATGAACGCCTTGATCACCTCGCCCTGCCGGGTCACGATCGTCGGCGACGTGTGCTCGGCGAACTTCGCGATCGCCATCTTCTCGTTGTGATCGCGGATTGCGCGCGGGCGGTTGAACACGCGGGCGCCGCGCTGCTCGGCCAGCTCGAGCAGGTACGTGCTGTACACGTACTCCATGTCGAACGGCGGGTCCTTCCGCATGATGACGGCGCCGAACTCCTCGAGCCCGCGCGTCCTGGCGCCGCCGTCGTCGTACCAGTGCGTGTTGTCGTCGTGCACGGTGATCGCCTGCGCGCGCGCCTCGACCGCGTTGCCGCGGCAGACGAAATCGGTCTGCTGCAGCACATGGATCGCATGGCCGCGTTTCTGCGCCGCCCGCATCATCGCGATGCTGGAATCCTTGTAGGCCTTGAGTTCGTCGAGCGGATCGACGATGAATGCGAGGTCCATCGGGGGGCCAATAGTGGGTTGGGTCGGGGATGTTCAGGGCGAGCCCGCCCTTTGTCAAACGTTGCTTCGTATCGCTTCCAAGCCTGACCCCAGTGGGGCCTGACCCCAGTGGGGCCTGACCCCATTAGGGCCTGACCCCATTAGGGCCTGACCCCATTAGGGCCTGACCCCATTAGGGCCTGACGCCACTAGGGTCTGACCCCGGCTCAGCGGCCGGTGAGCGCGTGCAGGGCGGCGCGGCCCCAGCGTACCTGGCCCGCGGCGGGGATCGCGCCGCGGAGGAACAGCAGCGCGCCGTGTTCCGACGAGATCGGCTCGTGCGGGACGCCGCGCGGCGCGAGGTGGTAGGCGCCGGCCTTGACGACGAGCTCGCCGATCCGGACTTCGCCTTCGAGCACCATGCACTCCTCGTCCTCGCCATGGACGTGCGGGAGCACGACGGCGCCCGGCTCGAGCTTCAGCAGGTAACTCTGCGTGCTGACGTCGCGATGCAGCACCTTGATGCGGACCTTCGGGCTGAACGGCTCCCACTCGCCCTCGTGCGCCTGGATCGTGACCAGGCCTTGCGACGCGCGGATCCGTTTGAGAAGGCGCCCGCGAATCGTCGCCGCATCGATGGCATCGAGCGGTGCCGCGCCGTCCGGCTGCAGCGCGTCGACGAGCTTCCCGGCAAGGGCCGGGGGGATCGTGTCGCCGGCCTGGTTGCGGTTCACGGCACGTTCGCCGCCCGCCGCCCGATCCTTCGCATCGCGATCCCTAGTCATTCGGAAACTCCCAGTTCTCGCCGCCGAGAATCGACTGCAGTTGCCTGAACGCCTTGTGCATCGTCGTCTTGACGGTGCCGATCGGCATCCGGCTGGCGTCGGCGATCTCCTGGTGCGTGAGCCCGCGAAAGAAGGCGAGCGCGATCATCTGCCGCTCCTTCGGCTTCAGCTGCGCGAGCGCTGCATGAACCGCGGATGCGCGCTCGGTCGCGCCGAGGATGTCGAGCGGATCTTCATCGTCCGCGAGCTCGGCCGAGCGGAGCGTTTCGATATCCGCAACGGGCTCCGCGATGTCCTTGCGCCGCAGGTAGTCGAGCGCCCGGCTGCGACAGATCGTCAGCACCCACGTCAGCACGCGGCCGCGCGCCGCATCGAAGCGTTCGGCTTCGCGCCACACCTGCCAGTAGCAGTCCTCGACGACTTCCTCGGCTGCCTCGTTCTGGCGGACGATGCGCATCGCCACCGACCAGGCGCGGTTGACCGTTGCGTTGTAGAGCCGGGTGAAGGCCGCTTCGTCGCGCTCGACGACGCGCGCGATCCACTCGCGAAGGTTCGCTTCGAGTGCTGAGTCGTGCGTGGATTGCGATTCGAGTTGCGGTTCGGCACGAGCCGCTTCGACAGGTTCCGTCATGGCCACCTGGGTGGGACGCGGGCGGGCGCGCAGTATAGCAAAGCCCCTCGTTTTCCCGGCCGTCTCGGGCCTTTCGAATGCGATGTCGACGACCATGAAGAACGCCCCGCCGGTTCGGCGCATCGGCGCCGGATGCAATGTCTACGCAGGCGGAGCCGCGACGGTTTCGTCGCTACATCCGGATGAATTGCGCGAGCGGCTTGCCGTAGCGGATGAACACCAGCGCACCGGTCTCCGTGCGGAGCTCGCCATGCTTCATCCCCGGCCGCGCGACGTGGAAGTCGCCCGCCTGCAGGAAAACGTCGCCCTGCCATAGCGAACCTTCGAGCACGAGGCATTCCTCGTCGGCTGGATGCTCGTGCGCCGGCGCCCACGCACCCGGCTCGAGCCGGATCATGTACGACTCGGCCTCGCCGTCGGTGAAGAGCAGCTTCGCATGCGCCTTCGGCAACAGCTCGATCCATCCATCGCCGGATTGCGTGCTGCCGCGCAGCGTGATGAACGCGTCGATGAGCGCTTGCGACCCACTCGGTCCGGCCGGACTCGACTCAGCGCACGCGGCTGCGGGCGCGTCCGCGCGCACGCGATCGAGCAGCCGGCGATGGATCCGCTCCGCGACCGCAACCGGCGGCGCAGCAGGCGTCACCGCGTCGACCAGGCGCGTCGCCAGCGGCTCGGGCAATGCCGCCTCCGAACGGAGAGGTTCTTTGTAAATCATGTAGTTAGGAGCTTAAGCACACGGCCCTTTTCGTCAGTCTTCAACAGGCTCTACGCACCGCGGGACACGCCGGTTTCGCTTTGTGTCGGACAATCGGTGAACGATGCCGGCGATGCCCGACCTGCGGCGTCGGATGGTCGGCACCGATAACAACCGAGAACACGAACCGCATGCGCTATCCGCATCTGCTTGCCCCGCTCGACCTCGGGTTCACGACGCTGCCGAATCGCGTGCTGATGGGCTCGATGCACACGGGGCTCGAGGACGGCAACAATCACGAGCGGCTCGCCGCCTACTTCGCGGAGCGTGCGCGTGGCGGCGTCGGCCTGATGGTCACTGGCGGCTATGCGCCGAACATCGTCGGGTGGTTGAAACCGTTCGCGGGGATGCTCGTGTCGCGCGGCGCCGCGAAGAAGCACCGGATCGTCACCGACGCCGTTCACGCCGAAGGCGGCCGGATCGCGCTGCAGATCCTGCACGCCGGGCGGTACGCGTATCACCCGTTGAGCGTGGCGCCGTCGAAGTTCAAGTCGCCGATCACGCCGTTCACGCCGCGCGAGCTGTCGGCGCGCGGGGTCGAGGCGCAGATCGCCGCGTTCGTCCGCTGCGCGCAGCTCGCACGTGACGCGGGCTACGACGGCGTGGAGATCATGGGCTCCGAGGGCTATCTGCTCAACGAATTCCTGATCGCCGAGACCAACCACCGCACCGACGAGTGGGGCGGCGCGTACGCGAACCGGATGCGCTTCCCCGTCGAGATCGTCGCGCGAACGCGCGAGGCGGTGGGCCGCGACTTCATCATCATCTACCGGCTGTCGATGATCGACCTCATGCCGGGCGGCAGCTCGTGGGACGAAGTGGTGCAGCTCGCGAAGGCCGTCGAAGCGGCGGGCGCGACGCTGATCAACACCGGCATCGGCTGGCACGAGGCGCGCATCCCGACGATCGCGACGTCGGTGCCGCGCGGCGCCTTCGCGTGGGTGACGAAGAAGATGAAGGGCGAGGTCGGCATTCCGCTGATCACGACGAACCGGATCAACGCGCCCGACGTCGCCGAGCGGATCCTCGCCGACGGTTGCGCGGACATGGTGTCGCTCGCCCGCCCGCTGCTCGCCGATCCAGACTTCGTGCGGAAGGCCGCCGAGGACCGCGCCGACGAGATCAACACGTGCATCGCCTGCAATCAGGCGTGCCTCGACCACACGTTCGCCGCGAAGATCGCGTCGTGCCTCGTCAATCCGCGGGCGTGCCACGAAACGCAGCTCAACTACACGCGGACGAGCGCCAAGCGGCGCGTCGCGGTCGTCGGCGCGGGGCCCGCGGGACTCGCCGCAGCGACGACGCTGGCCGAGCGCGGGCACGCGGTCGACCTGTTCGAAGCCGCGGCGGAGATCGGCGGCCAGCTCAACATGGCCAAGGTGATTCCCGGCAAGGAGGAGTTCCACGAGACGCTCCGTTACTTCCGCCGGCGGCTCGAGACGACGGGCGTCGCCGTCCATCTCGGCACGCGCGCCGATCCGGCGCTGTTGCACGCGCGCGGCCGTTACGAGCACGTCATCGTCGCCACCGGCGTGCTGCCGCGCGACCCGCGGATCGCCGGACAGGATCATCCGAAAGTGCTGACGTACGTCGACGTGTTGCGCGGCCGGGTCGAGGTCGGCAAGCGCGTCGCCATCGTCGGCGCCGGCGGCATCGGCTTCGACGTCGCCGAGTTCCTCGTGCAGTCGGCGCCGTCGCCGACGGTCAACCTGCGCGAATGGCTCGAGGAGTGGGGAATCGGCGACCCGGCGAACGCGCGCGGCGGCGTTGCCGGCGTGCGACCCCGCGTGTCCCCGCCGCTTCGTGAAGTCACGCTGCTGCAGCGGAAACCCGGCAAGCTTGGCGCGGGCCTCGGCAAGACGACCGGCTGGATTCACCGCACGACGCTGAAGATGAAGAACGTCCGGATGATCGGCGGCATCCACTACGAGCGGATCGGCGACGAGGGCCTGCTGATCTCGCATGGCGACCGACGCGAGAACCCGACGTGGCTCGACGTGGATCACATCGTGCTCTGCGCCGGCCAGGAATCGCTGCGCGAGCTGGTGACGCCGCTGCAGGCTGCGGACCTCCGGACGCACGTGATCGGCGGCGCGGACATCGCGACGGAGCTCGACGCGAAGCGGGCGATCGACCAGGCGTGCCGGCTCGCGGCATCGCTGTAACCGTGTACCGGCTCCGGCCGGATTACAAATGAAACGCCCGCGGCGGCGGACGAAATCCGCGCGCAATCGCCCGAACGTGAAATGCAGGCTCACCAATCGCCTTCAGGAGCCCGCCATGAGTGTCGAATTGCCCATCGACGATGCGCTATCATCCCTCGAAGAACCCGAGTCTTCGTTCGCCGCATGGAGCATCGATGACCTCGACCAGTCTTCCGATCTCGAGTCGCTGTGGTCGGCGCACGCGGGCCCCGATGAGTGTTGAAGCGGCGCGCGCGCCGGACCGGTTCCGGGTTCTGCTCGTCGACGTCGATTCCCCATTGCAGGACCTGCTTGGCGAGTGGCTCGATCCGCTCGGCGGCACCGTGGTCACCGATGCGGCGCTCTCGATGGCGCCCGGTGGCGCAGTCCCCGCGACCGACCGTCAGCCGCCGCATCGCTCGCCCGCGCGCGCCGACCTCGTGATCGTCGACATCCGCTGTCCGCGCGCGAGCGGCGGTGACGTGTTGCGCCCGCTGCTCGCGGCGCATTCGGGCACGCCGGTCATCGCGGTGTCGTCGCAGTTCCTGCCCGGCGCCGGCAACAGCGGCGCGGTCGCGCGCGCGCTGGGCGTCGCGGCGGTGCTGCCGAAACCGGTCTCCCGCGACGCGCTGGTCAACGCCGTCGACCGGCTGCTTGCCCTGACGTGAGCCCGACGGCCGCCGACCCGTTGCCGCAAAGCACGCCGACGCCGCGCAGCCTCTTGGTGGTCGGCGCGATCATCATCGGCGCGATCGTCGCGATGGCGGTGTTCGACGTCGTCCGCGGCTACCGCGCCGCCGTCGATGAAACCGCGCGGCAGCTCGAGATCCAGGCCCGGATCATCGCGGAGCAGACGACGCGCAGCATCCAGGCGGTCGACGTCGTGCTGCGCCATCTCGACGAGCAGTTCCGCCAGGGCATGTTCGACGAGATGAGCCCGGCCGAGCTGCACGCGTACCTGCGCGAGCAGGCTGTCGGGCTCGAGCAGGTGGCCGGGCTGGTCGTGATCGATCCATCGGGACGGCCGCGCGCGGTCTCCATTGCCCATCCGCTGCCGGAGCCCGTGCCCAACGTGTCGGGCCGGCCGACGTTCGAAAAGATCCGCACGCAGCGCGACGCCGGCATCGTGATCGATGGGGCGATGCGGAGCGACGTCTACAAGCTCTGGGTCTTTCCGATCGCGCGCCGGCTCGAGACTCCGGAAGGCGCCTTCGCCGGTGCGGTCGGGGCGACGGGCCGCATCGACTACTTCGAGAATTTCTATCGCGACATCCAGCTCGACAAGAACACGAAGACGACGCTGATGCACCTCGACGGCACGATGCTGGCCCGCTATCCACATGCCGAGGATGCGCTCGGCCGGCATTACCCGCTGTTCAACCAGATGCTCGAAGCCGTGGATTCCGGCCAGCCGCAGCCGCTGCGCACGACGAGCCCCGTGGACGGGATCGACCGCTTCGGCGCACTGCACCGCGTGCAGAGCTATCCGCTGGCGGTGATCGTCACGCGCGACGTCGATGCGGCGATGATGCCGTGGCGCCGCGAAGCGATCGGCACCGGTGTGCGCACGATCGCGCTCGCGACGCTCGCCGCCTTGCTGCTGTGGCTGCTGCGACGCGAGATCGGCCGACTGCAATCGACGCGCCGCTCGCTCGAGGTCTCGCAGGAACGCTACGCGCTCGCGGTGGCCGGCTCGGAGGACGGCATCTGGGACTTCGATCTCGACCGGCGGCTGGTATTCGGGTCGCAACGCTCGCGCGAGATCGTCGGACTGCCGCCGACGCCCGAGATCCAGTCGATGGACTCGTGGTTCGCCGAGTTGCCGATCCATCCCGAAGACGCGCCGAAGCGCCTCGCGGCGATGCAGGCGCATCTCGAAGGACGGGCGCCGGCGTATCACGGCGAATTCCGCATTCGGCATCCGGATGGCAGCCATCGGTGGGTGCTGTTCCACGGGCTCTGCATCCGCGACGCGACGGGGCGGCCATACCGGATGGCCGGCTCGGTGAGCGACATCGATGCGCGCAAGCGCGCCGAGCAGGCGCTCGCCGAGAGCGAGGAGCGATTCGCGCTTGCCGTCGCCGGCTCCGACGACGGCATCTGGGACTGGAATTTCACGACGCTCCAGGTCTACAACTCGCCGCGCGGCCGCGAAATCCTCGGCCTTCCGCCCGGACCGGACACGGTCCCGATGGACGACTGGTCAGCCGCGATGCGCGTCGTGATTCATCCGGATGACGCGGCGGCGCGGGCGGCGGCAATCGGTGCCCACCTGGCCGGCGTGACGCCCGCATATGAAGGTGAGTTCCGCGTGCATCGCCCGCACGACGGCGAGGGCGTCTACCGGTGGGTTCGCGTGCGCGGCGTCTGCGTGCGCAACGCGAAAGGCGAGCCGTTGCGAATGGCCGGCTCGGCCAGCGACATCGATGCGCAGAAGCGGGCGCAGCAGGCGCTCCGCGACAGCGAAGCCCGCTACCAGCTCGCGGTTGCGGGCGCGAACCAGGGGCTCTGGGACTGGGATCTCTCGAGCGACATGATGTTCGTGTCGCCGCGCGCACAGCACTTCATGGGACTTCCGCCCGGCGAGCCGCTGCGGCCGCGACGTGAATGGATCGCGCTCGCGCACTATCACCCCGACGACGTCGACCGGCCGCGCAGCGCGATCCGGGAGCATCTGCGCGGGGCGACGCCCCACTTCGACGTCGAGTTCCGGCTGCGGCATGCATCCGGCGAATGGCGGTGGCTGCGCCAGCGCGGCGTCGCGCTGCGCGACGAGGACGGGCGCGCGTACCGGATGGCGGGCTCGATGGAGGACATCCACGAATTCAAGCTCGCCGAAACGCGGCGCGCGCGGCTCGAGGGCGAGTTGCTGCAGGCGAAGAAGCTGGAGGCGATCGGGACGCTGGCCGGTGGCATCGCCCATGACTTCAACAACATCCTGTCGGCGATCCTCGGGTACGGCGAGATGGCGCAGAAGGCCGCGGCCGACGGCACGGCGCTCAGGCGGCACGTCGACGCGGTGGTGAGCGCCGGCATGCGCGCGAAGTCGCTCGTCGAGCGGATCCTCGCGTTCAGCCGCAGCGGCATCGGCGAGCGCGTCGCGGTCAACGTGCAGGACGTCGTCGTCGAGGCGCTGGACCTGTTCGCGGCCTCGCAGCCGCCCGGCATCAGGATCGAGCGCCGGCTCGCCGCCGGCGACGCCGCGATCATCGGCGACCCGACCCAGATCCATCAGGTCGTGATGAACCTGTGCGCGAACGGCGCGCAGGCGATGAAATCGAACGGCACGCTGATCGTCTCCCTCGACGTCGCCGACAGCGACGGCGTCGTCGCGGCGACGAGTGCCCTGCCGCCCGGCCGGTACCTGCGACTGGCAGTCGAGGATCACGGCGTCGGCATTCCGGAGAACGTCCGCGAGCGGATCTTCGATCCGTTCTTCACGACGAAGGACGTCGGCGTCGGAACGGGGCTCGGCCTGTCGCTGGTGCACGGCATCGTGATGGATCTCGGCGGCGGCATCGACGTCGAGAGCGCGCCCGGTGCCGGTTCAACGTTCACCGTGTACCTGCCGTGGAGCGAGGCGCGCGCGCCCGCGACGGCGGTCGACGAGACGATTGCCGCCGGCAACGGCGAGACGATTCTGCTCGTCGACGACGAGGAGCCACTTGTGCGGCTCGGTGAGGAAGTGCTCGCATCGCTCGGTTACGAGCCGGTTGGATTCACGTCGAGCGCGGCGGCGCTGACGGCGTTGCGCGCGGAGCCCGAGCGCTTCGACGCGGTGCTCTCGGACGAGTCGATGCCCGGCATGACGGGCTCGGAGCTGGTGCGGGAGATCCGCGCGGTGCGGCCATCGATTCCGGTGGTCATGATGAGCGGGTTCGTCAGCGTCGCGCTGCAGGCACGCGCGCGCCAGCTCGGGGTCTCGGAGGTCATCGCGAAGCCGCTGGTCGAGCGCGAGATCGGCCGCAGCCTCGCGATGGCGCTCGGCAAGGGCGGCCGGCGGCCTTCGGCTGCTGCAGACACGCCCGTCACGACTGCGGAGATTGCGAAATGAACGAACAGGCGCACGTGCTCGTGCTCGACGACGACCCGGCCGTCCGCCAGCTCGTCGCCGAATACCTCGGCGAAAACGAGCTCCGCGTGACGGCCGTCGAGAACGGCAGCGCGCTCGCGAGCGCGATGGCGCGCGAGACGATCGACCTCGTCGTGCTCGACCTGCGTCTGCCGGGCGAGGACGGCATGCAGATCGCGCGGAAGCTCCGCGACGAATCGGCGGTGCCGATCCTGATCCTGACCGGCCGCGCCGACGAAGCCGATCGCGTAATGGGACTCGAGCTCGGCGCCGACGATTACCTGACGAAGCCATTCAGCCCGCGCGAATTGCTCGCCCGCATCCGCGCGCTGCTGCGTCGCGTCCGCGCCCAGGCGACGGTCGCCGATGCGATCGCCACGGTGCGCGCGTATCGCTTCAGCGGCTGGGAGCTGAACATCGGCCTGCGCAAGCTGAAGAACCCGGCCGGCGCCCCCGTCGATCTGACAAAGGGTGAGTTCAGCCTGCTCACCGCCTTTCTCTCCGCGCCGCAACGCATCCTCGCCGGGACCAACTGCTCGACCTTTCGCGGCTGCACAACGCGGAGGTCTACGACCGCTCGATCGACATCCAGATCCTGCGCCTGCGGCGGAAGATCGAAGCCGACCCGGCGCAACCGCAATTCATCAAGACCGAGCGCGGCGCCGGTTACGTCTTCAGCGTCCCCGTCACCGTCGTCCGCTGAGATCGCCGGCCGCCCGTGCCGGCGATCGGCCGCGCGGCCGCAGCCGCGTTTCATTCGCAATCGCCTGCGTCGTTCGCTGCAATCGCCGCGTAACCGGCGGCCGCGACACTGCAGCCATCGACCATCCGCAAGCCGGTGCGGATGGAACTACGACGCTGTTCACGGCTCGCGCTGCAACGCATGCGCGCCGTCGACAGCTCACAGGCCGGACACTGACACTGCAAGGAGATACCGATATGGACATCGACGTTTTCAGCCGCCGCGATCACGTGGTCGTGCTCCGCGCGCTGCGCACGGCGCTCGATCCCGAAGGCAGCCTGCACGCCCCCGAGCGCCGCTTCCTGCAGACGTATGCGCGCATCCTCGGGCATCCGCTGACCGGCGGCGATCCCGCGCGGATCGAGGCGGACGACGTCTGGATCGCCGACACGCACCAGCGCAAGCGCCTGATCCAGCTCGCGGCGCTCGCGGTGTTGCTCGCCAATCCCGTGCGACCGGGCTCGGTCAAGTTCCTCCATGCGCTGTCGCGCCAGTTGTCGACGCACGATCCGGTGATCGACGTCATCGACGCCCTCGCCGCCGGCAAGCACCTGAAGGTTCGGCTGCTCGCGTCGCGCCGCGCGTTCCGCGTCCTCATCAAGGAGGCCTACCTCGCGGAAGGCGCGATGGGCGTGCTGCGATTCTTCGGCGCGATGCTGCTGAAGGCGCGGGTCAACCGCAACAAGCTGTGGGACTACAAGCGACTGGGTCTGCTGCCGGACGGCACGCTCGGTCGCGAGTACTGGAAGCACATGACCGAGATCGGCTTCGGCTTCCCCGGGGACGTGGGCGGCATCGCCGAGGTGGGTGCGTACCACGACGTCGCGCACGTGCTTGCCGGGCACGACACGACACCGCTCGGCGAGATCCAGCAGGGCTCGTTCCAGGGCGGCAACCGGCGCGAGGACGGGTTCTTCTTCATCCAGTTCGTCATCCTGCAGTTCCACCACGGGGTGAAGATCACGCCGGTCGCGGCGCCGGAAACGGGCAATTTCGATCCGGAGAAAGTGCTGTGGGCGATCTACCGCGGGTCGAAGGTGAACGTCGACGTCACGCATCAATGGAACTACTGGCCGCTGATGCGGCTGCCGCTCGACGAGGCGCGCGCCGAGATCGGCTTGTTGCCGAAACTGGCGGCCGCGGAGACGCCCGCCGTTCCGATGAAGCTCGTCGCATGACGGCATCCGGCGCGCACAATGCGCTCTGCATGGATGAACGGGACGGGCATTTAAAAACACGCTGCAGCCGGGATTCCAGTCGCAATTCAAGTTCACGATCCCGCCCGACAAGACCGTTCCGGCGCTCTATCCCGAGGCGGCCGAGTTCCAGCAGATGCCGGCCGTACTCGCGACCGGCTTCCTGGTCGGCTTGCTCGAGTGGGCGTGCATCCGCGCGATCAATCCGTATCTCGACTGGCCCCGCGAGCAATCGCTCGGCACGCGGATCGACGTCAGCCACGAGGCGGCGACGCCGCCGGGACTGGAGGTGACGGTGGACGTGCGGCTGATGCGTGTCGATGGACGGCGCCTGTTCTTCGAGGTCGAGGCGCACGACGGCATCGACCGCATCAGCAAGGGCACGCACGAGCGGTTCGTCGTCGATCGCAAGCGGTTCGTCGACAGCGTCGAACGCAAGCTGCGCAAGGACTCGATCTAGAATCGGGGCCTGACCCCATTTCTGGTGCCTGCCATGCGCGAAGACGAAGACGTCACGTTTGTTTCCGGCCGGACGCGGATGTTCGCGATCGTCGGCCATCCGATCGAGCAGGTGCGCTCGCCGGAGATGTTCACGGCGGAGTTCGTGCGCCGCAACGCCAACGCGCTGCTGATCCCGATGCACATCCGGCCCGAGGATTTCGACACCAGCATGCGGCAGGCGCTGCGCTTCCAGAATTTCGACGGCTTCGTGTTCACGATTCCGTTCAAGCAGGCCGCGCTCAAGTTCGCGGACACGCTCGGCGACCAGGCCAGGGTCGTCGGCGCGATCAACGCGCTCGCGCGACGTGACGGCCAGTGGATCGGCGACATCTTCGACGGACTCGGCTGCGTCGAGGGCTTCCGCCGCCGCGGCTATTCGATGCGCGACCAGCGGCTGATGCTGATCGGCGCGGGCGGCGCCGGATCGGCGATCGGCGTGGCCGCGGCGTACGAGCACCCGCGCTCCGTTCGCGTCTTCGATCCGGATACGGCCCGCGCGAGCGAGCTCGCCGAAAAGATCCGCAGCGTCGACGCAGGCATCGAGGCGACGGTCGGCGCGCCGCTCACCAGCGGCATCGACATCCTGCTGAACGCTTCGCCGGTCGGCATGCTGGGCGACACGCGCGTGCCGGTCGACATCTCCGGCATCAGTCCGGAGATCATCGTGTTCGACGCGATCGTGAAGCCGGAGATGACCGGCTTGCTCACGATGGCGCAGCAGCGCGGCTGCCGCATCGTGATGGGTCGCGAGATGATGCGCGGGCAGATGGCGCGGATGATCGATTTCTTCGGCTACGCGCGCGTGTGACGCGAAAAGGCAGGCGATAATCGCGCCTGCCTTTTCCGAACCCGGTAACCGATGACCCGCTTCTGCTCGATCGCCTTTCATTTCCTGCTCTCGTCCGCCCTCCTCTCCTTCGCACCCGCTGCCTTCGCGCAGCAGAAGATGTTCTTCGTCGTGACGCAAGCGGCGACCGTTGCCGCCGCGGGAACCGCCGACGTGTACGTCCAATGTCCATCCGGCTATTACGCGTACGGCGGCGGGATGGATGCCGGCAACGCGACGGACATCGACATGACGTCGTCGGCGCCGACGTTCGATGGAGCGGCACAGACGCTCACCTACAGCGTGCCGGACGGAACGCGCACGCCGCCCACCGGCTGGCACGTCAGCGCGCGGAATCGATCGAATGCACCGGTGGCTATAGCGGCAGTCGCGATGTGCGCATACCAGTTCAACGGCGTGGTCGCGGTCGTCGCGACGGTCAACGTCGCCGCCGGGACGCCCGCCGCGCCGTCGTTCGACGGCGTCCGCGTCCAGTGCGCGTCGCCGACGCTGGCCATGGGGGGTGGCCTCGACACGCAGTTTCCCGGAACCATGATCGTGTCGTCGAGCTCGCCGGTCGTCGACAACAAATACCTGTCGACGCTGCCGGAAGGCGAGCTCGCGGCGCCCAACGGCTGGAGCGCATTCGTGCGCAACGAAGGGCCTGCGGGTCAGGTGAAGGCGGCCGTCATCTGCTTCGACCTGGGCGGCGTGATCACCGTGAACTCCCCGCCGACGCCGGTTCCTCCCGGCGAGACGGCGGCCGTCTATGTCCGCTGTCCGACGGGCTATGCGCTGATCAGCGGCGGGTTCGATTCGGGGAACGTGCTGCAGCAGGGCGGCACCTATTCCATCCCGTACTGGGCAAATCAGCCGCAGTTTCCGGTGCAGCGCCCGGACGGCGTGCAGCCGGCGCCCTACGGCTGGACCGCCAACACGCGCAACAACGGGACGACGGCAGAGACCATGCGCGCCGCCGCCGTGTGCGTATGGAAGGATGCGATCCTCGATTCGCCGCTCTTCACGACCGTCTACGAGTTCTACAACGCGACGCTCAAGCACTACTTCCGCACGGCGAATGCCGCCGAGGCGACGGCGATCGACAACGGCAGCGCGGGACCGGGATGGTCCCGCACCGGCGACGACTTCATCGCCTACCCGTCGGGCGGCACGCTGCTCGGCCACGACGTCTGCCGCTTCTATACCTTCGGCGCGAACTCGCACTTCTACACTTCGGAAGTGCCGGAGTGCATCGCGCTGCAGAATCCGTCGAGCGGCTGGGTGTTCGAGGGCTTTTCGTTCCGCATCGTGAAGCCGGATTTCTGGACATGCCCGGTCGCCACGCTGCCGGTCTACCGGCTTTACAACAACCGGTTCGCCTTCAACGATTCGAACCACCGGTTCACGACGATCCAGTCGAACGTACCGCTGCTGGAGGCTGAGGGCTGGCAGTTCGAGGGCGTCGCGTTCTGCGCGGCCGCGAACTGAAGCGCTAGTTCTTCTTTCGCGCGATCACCGAGAACTCGCCGTTCGGCTCGAACAGGGCCAGCTTTACGTCGGCAACGCTTTCGACGCCTTCGGCGCGCAGCTTCGACTGCAGCTCTTCCACCGTCATGTACTGCTGGCGTAGCGCGCGGCGGTTGACCTTGCCGTTGCGCACGATGATGAGCGGCGGCGGCTCGAGGATCGGCCGCAGGAACTCGAACCTGAACGCTGCCCAGTCGACGATCACGTTCCAGACGACGATCGTGCCGACGAGCAGCATGCCGTCGGTGATGCTCTTGTACTCACCGGACAGCGCGTTCTGCGCCGCATCGGCGATGATCACGAAGATCAGGATGTCGGCCATTCCCACCGACCCGACGTCCCGCCGCAGCACCAGCCGGAACAGCAGGTAGAGGAACCAGAACATCGCGGTTCCGCGCACCACCAGCTCGAGCGGCGACACGCTGAACGCGAACAGCGCATTCCAGTCGACTTCGAGCGTCATGCGCGGCGCGGTGACGGCCGCGGGCTAGAACGTCCCGGGATAGGCGCCGCCGTCGATCAGCAGGTTCTGCCCGGTGATGTAGCCGGCGTGGACGCTGCACAGGAACGCGCAGGCGGCGCCGAACTCGTCGCTGTTGCCGAAGCGAAGCGCGGGAACGTTCTTCTTGCGCATCTCGAGGATCTCCTCGACCGGCTTGTTCTGCGCCTTCGCGGCGCCGATCGCCGTGCCGCGAAGGCGGTCGGTATCGAATGCGCCGGGCAGCAGATTGTTGATCGTCACGTTGTGCGCGACGGTCTTGCGTGAAAGTCCGGCGATGAAGCCCGTCAGTCCCGAGCGCGCGCCGTTCGACAGCCCGAGCACGTCGATTGGCGCCTTCACCGCGCCCGACGTGATGTTGACGATGCGCCCGAACTTCCGCGCAATCATCCCGTCGACCGTCGCCTTGATCAGCTCGATCGGCGTCAGCATGTTCGCGTCGAGGGCCTTGATCCACGCGTCGCGGTCCCAGTCGCGAAAGTCGCCGGGCGGCGGTCCGCCGGCGTTGTTGACGAGGATGTCGTATTGCGGGGCGGCGGCGAGCGCCGCCTTGCGGCCTTCGGGTGTCGTGATGTCGCCGGGGACGGCGGTGACGTTGATGCCGGGTGCGGCCTGGCGGATCTCGCTTGCCGTCGCTTCGAGCGTTTCGGCGCCGCGCGCGGTGATCACGACGTGGACGCCCTCCTTCGCGAGCGCCATCGCGCAGCCCTTGCCGAGACCCTTGCTCGCCGCGCAGACGAGCGCGGTCTTGCCCTTGATGCCCATGTCCATCGTCGGTTCCTTCCGTTCCGGGGTTTGACGCGCTGCGGAATCAGGCGGCCTTTTGGGACTTGCCGCGGGCCGCGTCGAGGATGCGCGTGAGCAGCCCGTTCAGCGTCTCCGCTTCCTTCAGCGACAGGTGCGTGACGAAGAGCTGCTCGATCTGCTGCTTGTACACCGGCCACATCTTCCGCCGCATGTCGCGGCCGGCCTGCGTGATGGCCGCGTAGGCGCCGCGCCGGTCGTCCGCGCAGCGCTCGCGCGTCGTGAGGCCGGCATCCTCGAGCCGGTCGATCAGGCGCGTCAGGTTGCTGCGCGACAGTACGACGGCGTGCGCGATCTCGTGCATCCGCAACTTGCCGTCGTCCGCCTTCTCGAGCTCCCACAGGACGTCGTACCACGCGAGCGGCGGCAGGTCGTTGGTGGCGAGCTCCGCTTCGATGCGCTCGACGAGCGTCGCGTGGGTGGTCAGGAAGCGGGCCCAGGCGTTCATCGCCGGGTGACTGGGGGACTTAGGCATGTCGGTGATTGGTGAAAGTGATCATTCCCAATATTTTCGCATGTAATGGTTGCAAGTGCAAATGTTTGTGTGCTAGCATTCCATTGCATTTGCAATTATCGCATCTGCTAACGTACCGACCAACCCAATGGAGATTGCAATGACCAAGCTGATCACACGTGACGACCTGCAACAACGCCTTCTGTCGGGCGACGCCCCTACGCTCGTCGAGGCGCTGCCGGAAAAGTACTTCCGCGACGGGCATCTGCCCCGCGCGATCAACATCCCGCACACGGAAGTGGCGGCGCGGGCGGCCGCGATGCTGCCGGACAAGAGCGCGCCGATCGTCGTCTATTGCGCGAGCGCGACCTGCCAGAACTCGCACATCGCCGCGAAGCAGCTCGAGCAGCGCGGCTACACCGACGTGTCCGTGTACGCCGGCGGAAAGCAGGACTGGACCGAGGCAGGCCTCGCACTCGAGCGCGACCGCATCGCCGCCTAGCCGCTTGATTGGGGTCAGGCCCCAGTGGGGTCTGACCCCACTGGGGCCACCCTTGGGCGAGTAGCCCGTAGTCGCAACCTGGATGCGAAATCCTGCCGTCCGACCATTTGACATTGGTGCAGCGAGCGCCGGATCTCCTCGAGCGTCGGGGTGTCCAGGACGGTATCGAACAGCCGCCGATACGCTTCCCGGCGACTGAGGTCATCACCGGCGAGCGCGGTATAGAGCGGATGCGGAGAAACAATGGAGTCAGCCCTGCCGAGGGCGTTCGCCCGGTAACTCGACCACCGGTACTCTGCTGGATCGCGGACCATCCCCGCACGCACGGGGTTCATTTCGATGTAGCGATAGCAGGCGAGCAAATAGAAATCGGTGGACACGATCGAAGAACGGTACCGGCTCTCCCACAACGTTCCCGTTCGCTGCTGCGTGCCGTTGACGTAGCGGACATATGTGCGGCCCAGGGACATGACGATCCGGGGAACGCTGGCCGCATCCCGCGGCGTGACCAGCAGATGCACGTGATTGGTCATCAGCACATAGGCGTGCAATCGACAGCCGGCCGCTGACAGCGCCTCGCCGAGCCACTGCAGATAGCGCCGATAGTCGGCGTCCGAGAAGAAACAGCGCTGCTTGTTGTGTCCGCGCTGTACCAGATGGACCGGGCAACCATCCAGCAGTACGCGACGTTGTCGAGCCATGGCGAAACCTGGCGATGAGATAGATGCGACATTACTGCGCCGGAGCCATCCAATCGCGTCGGAGCCGCGCCAAGGGTGTCCCTACTGGGGTCAGACCCCACTGGGGCCTGACCCCAGTAGACCCCAAGTCGACTGGCTAGCTCAGGCCGCTCACCGGCATCGCCGCGCCGTGGATTGCATTCGCGGCCGGCGACGCGAGGAACACGATCACATTTGCCAGATCGGCCGGGGCAACCCACTTCTGCGGATCCGCCTCGGGCATCGCCTTCCGGTTCTCCGGCGTATCGATGGTCGTCGGCAGCACGCAATTGACGTTGATGCCATGCGTGCGGAGCTCGGCGGCCATGGATTCGGTGATGCGGATCACCGCGCTTTTCGATGCGACGTAGGCGCCCATCCGGGCGGTGCCCTTCAGCGCCGCGTTCGCGCCGACGTTGACGATCTTGCCGCCGCGACCCGCCTTCAGCATCCGCGGGACGACTGCTCGCGCCATGTGCAGCAGCGTCCGCGCGTTGATGTCGAGCAGGAATTCCCAATCGGCGTCGCTCGTCTCGTGGACGGGCGATCCCATCCGGAAGCCGCCGGCCAGATTGCACAGGACGTCGATGCTGCCGGTGCGTTGAAACGCCTGGTCGATGGCAGCGTCCACCGCGCGCGCGTCGAGCAGGTCGGCGGTTGCCAACGCGCGGCGCGCGGTTTGGTCGCCGAAGGTTTTCGCTGCAGCCGCGGCATCGCGCACGACCAGTACGAGATTCGCGCCGCGCTCATCGAAGGCCTCGACCACTGCGCGGCCGAGATTGCCGGCGGCGCCGGTGATCACGACCGTCTTGCCGCTGAAGTCCTGGGGGGTTGCCATCGCCGCGCTCCTGGGCCTGGGGACATTGGCCTCTGTTTCGCCATTTTGACCCAGCGGAAGGGCAGCGCGCGAATTGCTCGGCCCGCGGCGAAGTCGCAGGGTGGTCGCCCACAGCGCCCACCGGCTTCAGTGGAGCGCGCGCGAATCAGCTCAGTGAATCGTCGGCGGATTCAGGAAGCTCACGATGTCGCCCGAGCGCAACCGGTATGACCCGCGCGAAATTTCATCCGCGTCGCGCACCTGGTCGAACGTCAGCTCGAGCTCACCGTCTTCGGCGGCGACTTCCAGCACGATGTCGTCGGCCGTCAGCGTGTTTTCCGGGTCGCACGTGTACTGGTTCAGGAACAGCTTGCCGTTGACCTGCACGAACTTCGCGTCTTGCATTGCGAACAGGATGTCCATGGTCGTACCCCTTTCTACGAGAACTGGCGACGCGCGAAGAACCGGTTGGTGTTCTTCACGCCGCCCATCTGACGCTGGCCGGACGGGCTGGATTGAAGGCGCTGCACCGCGGGACGGGCCGGGCAACGATTCGCCGCGAACACCGCACTCACGCGGGCCGGTGCAATGGCGGGCGAGGATGCGATCGAAGGCGGTACTTCGGTCGGTGCAGTGATCGCCAGTTCAGGGCCGCCTTCCGGTGCGGGCGCGCTGCGAACCGGCCACGCGTCACCGACGAGGTCGTCGCTGACGAACGCATCGCCCAAGCCGCCGGCACGATGCCCTGCGGCATGTTCGGTGGTGAAGTCGGCTGCGTCGCGTTGGTTCATCGCTGCTCCCATTGAAGGAACCTGGTACGACTGGGTTGCGACAAACGATAGAACGGTTCACCCCCGCTTGACGGCTGGAGCGGAACGCCCGTCCGTGTAGGACAGCAGTGGGACTCGCTATGGGAATTGCAGGCGCCGGCTGGCGGAGCGGATGCCGCCTACCAAAGAATCGGGCCTGTCCCCATTATTTGGCGAATAAATGGGACAGGCCCCCATTACTTGGCGGGGAGGACCGTTCCGGCGCATTCGCCGAAGCCGATGCGGCGGAAGCCGCTGGTTTCGCAGTAGCCGCGCAGGATCACGGTGTCACCGTCCTGCAGAAAGGCCCGCGACTCGCCATTCTCCAGCGTCAGCGGCTGCTTGCCACCGACTGACAGCTCGAGCATGGATCCGCCTTGACCGGCCTGCGGTCCGGACTGGGTGCCCGAGCCGAACAGGTCGCCCGGCATCAGGTTGCAGCCGTTGACCGTGTGATGCGCGACCATCTGCGCGATCGTCCAATAGCTGTCCTTGAAGTTCGAGCGCATCAGGCGCTGGCCCGGCGAGCCGGCGGCGCGCATCGCTGCCGTCTGCAGCCAGACCTCGAGCGAAACGTCGAACGCGCCGTAGCGCGTGGCGGCTTTCGCATCCAGGTAGGGCAACGGCGACGGATCCTCCGGCGAGCGCGTGAAGGGAACGCGAAACGGCGCGAGCGCCTCCAGCGTCACGATCCACGGCGAGAGCGTCGACGCGAAGTTCTTCGACAGGAACGGGCCGAGCGGCTGGTATTCCCACGCCTGGATGTCGCGCGCCGTCCAGTCGTTGAAGAGCGCCAGGCCGAAGACGTGGTCCTCAGCGGCATCGATCGGCACGGGGTCCCCGAGCGGATTCGGCGTCCCGATGAGCACGCCGACCTCGAGCTCGTAGTCGAGCCTCCGCGACGGACCGAATTCCGGTGCCGCCGCATCCGGCAGCTTGAACTGGCCGCGCGGCCGATGAAAGACGGCGCCCGATGGAATGATCGACGACGCGCGCCCGTGATAGCCGATCGGCACCCATTTGTAATTGGGCAGCAGTGGATTGTCGGGACGAAACTGGCGGCCGACCGACGTTGCATGATGAATGCTCGTGTAGAAATCGGTGTAATCGCCGATGCGGCACGGCAGGCCGAGCTCGACTTCGCTTTGCGCGATGAGGCTGCTGCTCCACTCGCCAGCCTGCGCGGCACCGGTTCGCAGCCCCCGCGAGAGCCCGATACGCAACGCCTTGCGGGCGGCTCGACCCGACGCCATCAGCCGGTTCATGTCGTCGTGATCGGTGGCCGGCACGAGGCCGGTTGCACGCAGCGGCAGCACCTGGTCGCCGATCGCAACGCCGATCGTCCAATCGGTGTCCCCATCGCCGCGGAATCGACCGAGCGGCAGGTTCTGGATCGGAAAGTCGGTGGCGGGATCGTTCGCCGATTCCACCCAGCTGCGCAGGCCGGCGTCGTGGCTTTCGTCGAGATAGGGATTGGGATCAGTCATCTGGAGGCCACCTACTTCTTCCGCACCATCGTATACACCCGGTTGTTCAGCGCGAACACCATCACGCCGCGGTGCAGCGCGTGGAACTGCACTTCGGTGCACCCGGCGTCGAGGGTCGTGATCATCTGTGGCGAATCGAAGCCGAGCGAGCTCGCGGTCGCGACGGCCGCGGACGGGCCGCTCGGCGCGCCGGTACGCGGCTCGGCCAGCATGCCCTCGAACACCATGTCGGCGCCGACGACCTGCACTTTGTAGTTCGGCTTGTTGCAGCCGAGCGGGCGCGGCCCGACGACCCGCTGCGGCGTGAAGAGGACGCGCTTGCCCGCCAGGCGCTTCGATTCGGCGGACCGATGAGGGTGTGTCGGAGGCGCCCATGGCGCGACTTGCGACCCGGTGATCATCCACGGGCCCGCAAGGTCCTTCCAGTCGGCGGCGAATGCGGGCAGGGCGACGGCCATTCCGGCCAGCCCGGCGGCAAGCAACCGCGAGTTCAGAGGCATCGAGATCAGGACCGGCAGGGACGACGCGGCGGATTGTGGCACGCCCCGACGCTGCCCGATGTGGGGGACCGTACACCGCCCCCCTCGCGACTCAGGACGGCCGGCGACGTCTCGCGCGGGTCCGCGATGACCGCCACATCGACACGACGGGCATCGCGCTCAAGTCGCCGCGGGGCGGCGTGAGCAGGTCGATCAGGTCGTCGTCGACGATGAACGCGCCACCGCATTTCGGGCGGATGGGCAGGGTGGCTGCCGGCTGTGGCACGGCCTTCGGTGTCTGCTTGTTCACGGCGGTCGTCCCTGCTGAGACTCGATGCTGCCGACGATAAATCGCCACGGCGCGCTTGGCAGTTGGACCGGGCGCCCGGGGCTCGTAGGACAGCGGCGGCTCGTCCTATGGGACGCGGTCCCGCCCGGTTCGCTGTGCTACCGTGGCCGCCGTTTCAATCGGAGGCCGACACGCGTGGGCGCGGAAAATCCCTGCATCGACGAGCGCCACGCGGCTGCGTCAGCCAACCGGCGCGGCATTCTCTACATCGTCACCGGCATGGCCTGCCTCGTCGTCAACGACTCGGCGATCAAGTACGTCGGCCAATCGGTCGGCGTGGGGCAGATGATCACCGTCCGCGGCGTGATGGCGGCGCTGATGCTGCTGGGCGTGGCACGCGCCGTCCGCGCGACGAAGCACCTGCGCACGCTTCTGAATCGCACGCTCGCCGTCCGCGTCATGCTCGATTGCCTGACGACGCTCCTCTTCATCTTTTCGCTGATGCACCTGCAGATCGGCAACGCGACGGCGATCAACCTCGCTTCGCCGCTGATGATGGCCGTGCTCGCGGTCGTATTCCTGGGCGAGCACCCCGGCTGGCGGCGCTGGCTCGCAATCGGCGCCGGCTTCGTCGGCATCGTGATGGTGATCCAGCCGCGGCTCGACGGCTTCAATGCCTGGTCGCTCATGTGCCTCGGCGCGACGCTGTCGCAATCGTTTCGCGACCTCGTCACGCGCCACATTCCGCGCGACGTGCCATCGATCCTCATCGCGCTCGCCGCCGTCAGCTTCATCACCGTGTCGGCGAGCGGTTTATCGCTGCTCGAGGGCTGGCAACCGATGGGCTGGCTCGAGATCGCGCTGCTCGCGATCGCCGCGGCACTGCTCGCGGCCGGCTACTGGCTGATGATCAACAGCATGCGGCACGGCGAGATCTCGGTCGTCGCGCCCTTTCGCTACAGTGGGCTGCTGGTCGCGCTGGCAACCGGCTATATCGTCTGGGGCGAAGTGCCGTCCGCGATGGCCTGGGCGGGGATCGCGCTACTGCTCGCGGCCGGCGTGTACCTGCTGCACGACGAGCGGCGGCGGCGCGAGGACGACCTGCCGACCGCTTGAGGGATCAGTGAATCGTCGGCGGCTGGAAGAAGCTCAGCACGGCGCCGGAGCGCAACCGATACGCGTACGGCTCGAGCTCGACGGCATCGCGGACGTCGTCGAACGTGAGCTCCAGCTCGCCGCCGTCGGCCCAGGCCTCGAGCACGATGTCCTCGCCCATCAGCTCGTCGTCCGGATCGCACGAGTAGCGGGTCACCAGCGTGTAGCCGTTGATCTGCACGACTTTCGCGTCTTGCATGGCGAGCAGGATGTTCATCGATATCTCCTTGGGGCGCGGTGCCGGTGGCCGGTCAGCCGGCGACGGCGAGTTGCACCCGGCGGTTGACCGGGCTGCGTGGATTGGCTTCGTCGAGCAGATCGTTCGGCCCGCGGCCGACGGCCCGCAACCGCTCCGGCGCGACGTCGTGCTCGGCGATCAGGTAGGCACGGACCGCTTCGGCACGGCGCTGCGACAGCGACAGGTTGCGCTCGTAGCTGCCGCTCACGTCGGTGTGCCCGGAAAGGATCAGGTTCGTATTGACCAGCTCGGGGCGGTTGAGCGCGGCGCCGAGCACGTCGATGCGGCGCTTGGCATCGGCCGACAGCTCGGCGGAGTTGAGCCCGAAGCGGAGCTGCAGCGAAATCTTCGGCGTGGCCGCCTCGTCCTCGCCGATCGTGAGTCCACGGGTCCGCGCCGCGGGCCGTAACGCCGAGACGACTTCAGCGGCCGAGAATTCGGTGTCCGCGAAATCGGTGACGCGATTCGGCGCCGCATAGGCAAACGCGAACTGCACGCTGGTGAGACAGACTGCGATGGCGAAGGCGAGACCCGTTTTCATGACTGTGGCTCCTTGCAGTGGCGTTGACGCTGGGACGGCGATCCGTCTGTCATTGGGTTGCGGGAGCACGGCAAAGCGTTCACGCGGCCCAAGCGACGAGTTGCGATTTGGATATGCGGATCCGCGACCGGGCGACCGGACAACGGCCGCCGGACACGCGAGATTGGTTGCGCAACGCCCGGCCGGAGCGTCGTGAACAGTCAGCGCGATCGCGGCTTGGTGATGGGCAGGATCCGCTGCAGATGCTTCACCAGCATCTGGCTGAACGCCACGACGTACTGCGGCTGGTGCCGGCGGCGGTCGAACACCAGGTGCAGCGGCTCGCTGATGATCTTGCGCCGGTACGCCACCCTGGCGATCCGGACGCGATACGGATGCGCCCGCACCGCCGACGGGATGATCGCGACGCCCTGCCCCGCCTCCGCCATCGCGAGCAGTGGATGCGGATCGCGGCTTTCGAGCGCGTTCTTCGGCTCGAAGCCGGCAAGGCGGCATGCGGCGTCGAATGTGCGCCGGATCAGGTATTCGGCGCCCGCCTGCAGCAATGGATAAGGTGCCAGGTCCCTGATCTCGACGGTGTCGCCCTTCGCGATCGGAAGCGCCGGGTCGAACGCCGCCATCATCTCGACATCCATCAACGGGACGCTGCCGATGTGCGACTGCTGCTCCGGCGTGAGCCAGCGCATCGCCGTCTGGGCGAGATGGAGCTCGCCCCGCTCGAGCATGGTGATCGCACTCGCGCCGATGATGTCGGCCATCTTCACCTGCACGTCCGGGAATCTTTCGGCGTACTGCCGCAGAAACTGCGGAAACACGGCTTCCAGGAAGTGCGGCGACGCCGCGACGCGCAGCACGCCGGCGTCCGGACGCTTGAGCAGCTCCGCATGCTCGCCCAGCTCCCGCGCATAGCTGAGCAGCGCGCGCGCCTCGCCGAGCAACCGCTCGCCTGCGTTCGACAACTGCAGCCGTCCCGCGACGCGATCGAACAGCGAAACGCCCAGCTCGTCTTCGAGCGCCCGGATCTGCCGGGACAGCGCGGGTTGCGCGATGTGCAGGCGTAGCGCCGCCTCCGAGACGGTGCCGGCGTCGGCGACGGTGACGAAGGTGCGAAGCTGGCGAAGGTCCATCTGTACGCTATGCCGAATCGGCATGGGGATCGAGACGAATACTATATTGGACGTCCGTACGGGCGCGGAGCAGGATGAATTCGCGCATCGCACCTGCAACGACCCGTGAAGGAACCACGATGAAACGCGACCTCCTGCTTCTCGCCGCCGCACTTCTCCTCGCAAGCCCCGCCCACGCCGCGAACTGGCCGGCCAAGCCCGTGCACATGATCGTCCCGGTGGCTGCGGGCAGCACGACGGACGTCGTCCCGCGCGTCGTCGCCGAGCATCTGGCCGCGGAGCTCGGGCAGCCGGTCGTCATCCAGAACCAGGCCGGCGCCGGCGGCAACATCGGCAGCGCGCAGGTCGCGAAGGCGGAGCCCGACGGCTACACGATGCTGGCGCATGGCGGCGCGCTGACGCTCGCCCCCGCGTTGTACGGCAACCTGACGTTCGATCCCGTGCGGGACCTGGTCCCGGTCGTGCCGCTCGGCAATTCACCCGCCGTGCTCGTCGTCTCGCCGTCGAGCCCGTACCGCACCGTGAGCGACCTGCTTGCGGCCGCGAAGAAGCGGCCGGGGGCCTTGACGTTCTCGTCCGTGGGCGTCGGGTCCGCCACTCACATGAGTGCCGAGCGGTTCATCGCGAGCGCCGGCATCGAGGCGTTGCACGTCCCGATGAAGGGCGGCGCCGAAGCGCTCACCGAAGTGATCGCCGGCCGCTGCGATTTCTTCTTCTCGCCGATCGCGATCGCCCTCCCACACATCCGCGAAGGAAAGCTCATCCCGCTCGTCGTCAACGGCAAGGCCCGCTCGGCCGCGCTGCCCGACGTGCCGACCACGCGCGAGGCGGGCCTCGCCGATGCGGAATACGGCATCTGGTTCGCGTTCTTCGCGCCGGCCAAGACGCCGCGCGAGGTCATCGATCGGCTCAACGAAGCCACGCTGAAGGCGCTTGCGACGACGCGGTTGAAGGAGCGGCTGGCGGCAATGGGCGTCGATCCGATGCCGATGCGTCCCGACGAGTTCGCCGCCTTCGTGCGTGACGAATTCGCGCTGAATGCCGCGCTGGTCAAGCGGATGGGATTGCAGGCGAAATGAGTGCCGCGCCGTCCGCCATGATCTTCGCCGACAGCGAGGCGTACGAGCGGTTCATGGGCGCATGGAGCCGCGCCGTCACGCCGTTGTTCCTCGAATGGCTGGCGGCCGAGGATGGACTGCATTGGCTCGACGTCGGCTGCGGGACGGGGATCTTGACCGACGCCGTGCTGAGGTCGGCTCAGCCGAAAGGCATCGAGGCGATCGATCCATCGGCGGCGCAGGTCGCGAGCGCCGCCCGCCAATTGCCGGGCGCGCGCTTCGCGATCGCCCAAGCGGAGGCGCTGCCCTTTCGCGACGAGACGTTCGACGTCGTCGCGTCGGCGCTGGTGATCAATTTCCTGCGGGATGCGGCTGCCGGCGTCCGCGAGATGCGCCGGGTCGTCCGCGATGGCGGCGTCGTCGCGGGGTTCGTCTGGGATTTCGCGGCGAACCGATCGCCGAGCTGGCCGATGCGCGAGGCAATGCGCGACATCGGTGCGCCGCTGCCCGACGTTCCGGGGACGGCGGCTTCGGCGATGCCTGCGCTCGAAGCGGTGTTCGAAGGCGCCGGCTTCGGCGGAATCCGCACCGACCACTTCGACGTTTCAATCGCCTACTCGACATTCGACGAGTACTGGATCGCGCAGACCCCGAGCTACAGCCCGAGCACCCCGATGATCAACGCGCTGAGCGAAGAGGAACGGGCGCGACTGAAGGACAGGATTCGCTCGATCCTCGCGGTGCGCGAGGGAGAGCGGTTCGGCTATGCCGCGCACGCGCACGCGGTGGCGGCGATCGCTCCTCCTTCGCGCTGAGGGCGATTCAGGCGGCGAGCCGCAGGTCCGCGAGGTCGTCGTCCCACAGGTCGTCGAACGTCAACTCGGTGTCGCAGTTGCCGTAGGCGGGCGCGGGAAGGAGGTCGTCGAAGCCGATCGCGTTGTCCGAATCGCTCGAGCAACGGGTGACGAACAGCTCGCCGGAGAACTGCATCAAGCGGGCTTCCGGCATTTCGAGAACGATGTGCATGTGGCGTCTCCTGGGTGATTGCGATTCGCGCTTCGGGCGGATCTGGTACTGAGTTGCAGCGGACGGCCCAACCGTTCATGGACCGTGGTAACGTGCACTCCGCTTGATCGGAGGATGAGCGCGTTGTCCGCAGGAACCTTGATCACCCACGCGACGGTCGTCACGATGAACGCCGGCCGCCACATCGTCGCCGACGGCGCCGTCGCCATCGACGGCAACCGGATCACCGCCGTCGGCAAGACCGCCGTGCTCCAGGCCCGGTTTCCCGACCACGAAGAGATCGACGCCACCGGCAAGCTCGTCACGCCGGGTTTCGTCGACGCGCACAACCACCCGGCGCATTTCCTGAGCAAAGGTCTCTTCGACGACATCGAGATCCGCGAGCGGTGGACCACGCGGCTGTATCCGTTCGATACGCGGATCGGGGCCGAGCAGAGCTACTGGGGCGCGCTCGGGACGTTTGCCGAGATGATCCGCTCGGGCACGACGTGCTTCGCCGACCCCGGCGGCTTCCATCCCGACGCGACGCTCGAAGCCGCGAAGAAGATCGGCATCCGCGGCGTCGTCACGCGCTCGACCAGCGACATCGGCGATCCGTCACGGCCGACGCCGGACGACCTGCTGCTGACGCCGCGCGATGCGGTCGCCGCCGGCGAAGCGCTGCATGGGCGCTGGCACGGGGCGGAGAACGGCCGGCTCCGCGTGTGGTTCGGCGTGCGCGGCGCGCCCTCGTCGTCGGACGAGCTGTGCCACGCGGTGAAGGCGGCCGCCGAGAAGCACGGCGTAGGCATCCATGTGCACCTGGCCACGACGCCGAACGAGAACGCGCAGGTGCAAGCAAAGTGGGGCGTCCGCTCGGTCGAGCGCTACGAGCGGCTGGGCCTGCTCGATTCGAACCTGTTCGCCGTCCACATGGGCGCCCTGAACGATGCTGAAGTCGAGCTCATCGCGAAGCGCAAGGTCAACGTCGGCCACTGCCCGTCGGCGAGCATGCTGGGCGCGTTCGGCTGCATCTCGCATGGCAAGTTTCCGGAGCTGGTCGCGGCCGGCGCGAACGTCGCGATCGGCACCGACGCCGCGGCGATCAGCCGCTTCCTCGACATGGTCCGCGAGATGTACCTCGCCGCGTGCGCGCACAAGGATGCGCGCGCCGACGCGACGGTGATGGGCGCGCACACCGCCATGGAGATGGCGACGGTCAACGGCGCGAAGGCGCTGATGTGGGACGACGCCATCGGCTCGCTCGAAGCCGGCAAGTGTGCCGACCTGGTGCTGATCGACATGGAGTCGCTCGAGTGGTTTCCGCGGCCTGAGCTCAATCCGGTCGCGAACCTCGTGTACTCGAGCGGCGGCCATCGCGTGAACAGCGTGATGATCGACGGCCACTGGGTGATGCGGAACCGCTGGCTGCGCACGATCGACGAGGACGAGCTGAAGGAACGGACGCAGCAGGCGGCGCGCGAAATGCTCGTGCAGACGGGCATCCCCGAAGTGCAGCGCTGGCCGGTGGTCTGACAACAGTGGGGGTCGGCCCTAATGGGGTCGGCCCTAATGGGGTCAGGCCCTAATGGGGTCAGGCCCCAGTGGGGTCAGGCCCCAGTGGGGTCAGGCCCCAATGGGGTCAGGCTTGAGGATTGTTGAAACAGGAGGAGTTGATGAATTCCAAGCGCTTGATCCTCGCGGCAATCGTCGCGGCGACAGCATCGACCGCCACCCTCGCCCAGCAGCGCGGCGGGACATTGAAAATGGTACTGTTCCCGGAGCCGCCAGCGCTCGTGTCGCTGGCGACACCCTCCGTCTACGCGGGCGTCGTCTCGACGAAGATCCACGAGGGCCTGGTCGGCTACGACTTCGCGATGAATCCCAAGCCCGCGCTCGCCGAGAGCTGGACGATGGCGCCGGACGGCAAGACCTACACGTTCAAGCTCCGGAAGGGTGTCACCTGGCACGACGGCAAGCCGTTCACGTCGGCTGACGTCAAGTTCTCGGTCGAGCAGGTGTGGAAGGTGCTGCACCCGCGCGGACGCACGAGCTACGCCAACGTCACGGCGGTCGAGACGCCCGACGATTCGACCGTGATCATGAAATTCAGCGCCCCCGCGCCGGCACTGATGGCCGCGCTCTCCGCCGCCGAATCGCAGGTGCTCCCGAAGCACGTCTACGAAGGCACCGAGTTCACGAAGAACCCGAAGTTCACCGCGCCGATCGGCACCGGCCCATTCATGTTCAAGGAGTACAAGCGCGGCGAATACATCCAGCTCGTCCGCAACCCGAACTACTGGGACAAGGGCAAGCCGTACCTCGACGGCATCACCGTGCTGATCGTGCCCGACGCCGGCGCGCGCGCCGCGCTGTTCGAGACGGGCGAGGCCGACATCGGCTACTTCAACCCCGTCGCACTGGTCGATGTCGACCGGCTGAAGAAGCTGCCCGACCTCGCCGTGGAGACCAAGGGCTACAACTACTTCGCGCCGGTGTTCGTCCAGGAAGTGAACCTGCGCGATCCGTACCTGAAGGACGTGCGCGTCCGCCAGGCGATCATGCATGCGCTCGACCGCAAATTCATCGTCGACAACGTCTGGTTCGGCTACGGCAAGGAAGCGACGGGCCCGATCTCGTCGGCAGTCTCGAAGTTCTATACCGCCGATGTGCCGAAATATCCGTTCGACGTCGCGAAGGCGAACAAGATGCTCGACGACGCGGGCTATGCGCGCGGCGCGGGCGGCATGCGCTTCAAGATCACGCACGTCAACACGGTGTTCTCCGAATCGGCGCGCACCGCCGACTACTTCAAGCAGGCCCTCGCACGCATCGGCGTTGAGGTCGAGCTGAAATCGTACGACGTCGGCGGATTCATCCGAGAGATCTACACGAACTACAACTTCGGCGTGACGAACAACTTCATGTTCTGCCTGCCCGATCCGAGCGTCGGCGTGCAGCGGCTGTACACGACGGCCAACATCAAATCGGGCGTGCCGTTCGCGAACGCGCCCGGCTACTCGAACCCGGTCGTCGACAAGGCGATGGAAGCGGCGCAGACGGAGAACGACCCGGCGAAGCGAGCGGCGCTGTATGCGGAATTCCAGCGGCAGGTGCAGACCGACCTGCCCGCGCTGGTGCTGTTCGAGATGGACTACATCACGCTGTACAACAAGCGGGTGAACAACCACACGCTGGGGGCAGAGGCGCCATTTGCGTCGGGGGCGGAGATCTATCTGAAGAAATGAGCAACGCGGCGCCGGTACCGCGCCTCCTCCGCTTCATCCTCCGCCGTCTCGCGCAGGCCATCCCGACGATCCTGCTGATCGTCGTCGTCAACTTCTTCCTGCTCCGCGCCGCGCCCGGCGACGTCGTCGACGTCCTGGCGGGTGAAGCCGGTGTCGCCACGCAGGAATACGTCGACGACCTGCGCCGGCTCTACGGCCTCGACCAGCCGGTGCTGGTACAGCTCGGCCGCTACGTCGGCCGGCTGCTGACGTTCGACCTCGGCTACTCGTTCCGCTTCAACACGTCGGTGTTCGAGCTGATCGCGGGACGACTCCCCGCGACCTTGTTGCTGATGGGCGTCAGCGTCGTGCTCGCGATCGTCCTCGGCGTCGTGCTGGGCGCAACGGCCGCGCGCAACGTCGGCCGTCCGGCGGATGGGGCAATCTCGGTGTTCGCGCTGCTCGCGTACGCGACGCCGACGTTCTGGATCGGCCTGATGCTGATCGTCGTGTTCGCGGTCAACCTGCGCTGGCTGCCGTCGACGGGGATGGTCACGATCGGCTCGGGCTTGAGCGGCGTCGCGCTGTGGCTCGACGTCGCCCGGCACCTGGTACTGCCCGGCATTTCGCTCGCGCTCTTCTTCGTCGCGATCTACACGCGGATGACGCGCGCGTCGATGCTCGAGGTGCACGGGCAGGACTACATCCGTACCGCGTACGCGAAGGGGCTCTCGGACAACCGCGTAACGTACGTGCACGGCTTGCGCAACGCGGTGCTGCCGGTGGTGACGGTCGCCGGCATGCAGGTGGGTGCGCTGCTCGGCGGCTCGGTGCTGGTCGAGACGGTGTTCGGCTGGCCCGGCCTCGGCCGGCTCGCGTTCGAGGCGGTGATCCAGCGCGACGCGAACCTGCTGCTCGGCATCCTGTTCATGTCGTCGCTGCTCGTGATCGCGGTGAACATCGCCGTCGACCTGCTGTACGCAGCGCTCGATCCCCGCATCGAGATGGGCTGATCAATGGGGTCAGACTCCATTGATCGGGAACGCGCGGATTCCGTTCCACCGCCGAAAGCATCCGAAGTGGAACCCGCCCCGCCGTCGCGCAGTCGCCGCGTCAGGCAATGGAGTCTGACCCCATTGATCCGGCGGTGGACGTCGCTGCTCGGCATCGTCATCCTGGTGGGCGTGGTTGGGATGGCGGCGACGGCGGGGCTCGTGTTTCCCGACGACCCGTGGACGATGGTCGCGAAGCCGCTGGTGTGGCCGGCCCAGGATGCTGCGGTGCCGCTCGGCTCGGACCTCCTCGGCCGCAACATCCTCGCCGGCATCTTCTACGGCGCGCGGGTGTCGCTGTGGATCGGCATCACGGCGACGGTAGCGGCGATCGGCGCCGGCCTCGTCGTCGGCGCGCTGGCCGGCTACTACGGCGGCGTCGTCGACGACCTGCTGATGCGCGTGACCGAAGTGTTCCAGACGGTGCCGCCCGTCATCTTCACGATCGTGCTGGTGACGATCATGCGGCCGTCGATCACGACCATCGTCATCGCGATCGCACTGGTGTCGTGGCCCGCGGTCGCGCGACTCGTGCGTGGCGAGTTCATCGCGCTGAAGGCGCGCGAGTTCGTGCTCGCGGCGCGCGCCATCGGAATGAGCGACGCCCGCATCATCGTCGTGCAGATGCTGCCCAACGTGCTCGCGCCGATCGTCGTCTACGCGTCGATCATGGTGGCGAGCGCGATCCTGACGGAGTCGGCGCTGTCGTTCCTCGGGTTGGGCGATCCGAACGTGATGAGCTGGGGACTGATGATCGGCGCGGGGCGCGAGATGCTGCGGACGTCGTGGTACATCACGGCGATACCGGGAATGGCGATCCTGTTGACGGTGCTCGCGTTGAATCTGATCGGGGATGGGTTGAACGATGCGTTGAATCCGCGGTTGGCTCGGCGCTGAGAGGGCGAGAGCGGCACACGCCCGCGCTGCCGACAGCCAGCGACATCGATCGCGATCAAGGTCGCCGATGCGGCGAAGAGCGCGCGCGACACCAAGTCGGTCGCCGATGCGATGCTCGCAGTGAACTCGGCGAGGATCACAGCCACGTCGCCGTCGCGGCGATCGAGCTTTCGCAAGCTGCCCTTCGGCCACTGCACCTGAGTGGAGCGACCTCAAGGCGGCGGGCGGCGTGTGCCGCCCGCCGGGCTTCTCATCGAGCACGAATCAACTGCGTCGGCGTGCGCAATCCGAACGAGCTCGCCGTGGTGGTCAGCGTTGCATTGGCGATGCGGCGAATCTGCGTCGTCGAAGGGTTTACGCCGCCCTGGGGAGCGGGCGCGGGGCTCGTCAACTGCGCGCACTGTTCGGGCGTACCGCCGTTCTTCAGGCAATCGGCGCTGTCGCCGACGGGCGGAGGGTGTAACGTCAGGTCGGCATGCGCGGGTGCGGAGCCGGCAAACAACGCGGCAGCGGAAACGATGGGCAGCGTGGCGGAAATCAAGCGGCGAACGAAGGCATTCATTTGGAAATCTCCTTGGGGTGATCGATGGATGTCGGGAACGGTTGAGGGGCTTACTGGTTGATGCAGGCTGCGAGGGTGTCCGGATAGCGGCAGTAGGCCGCGCCCAGCGAGCCGCAGCGGCTGTCGCCGGGCACGACGACCGTGCCACCGCCCAGACGGCAGTCGCTGGCCGTCAGCTGCGTGACGACGTTTCCCGAAGGAAGCCGGGCGATGGTGCCGCCGAGCTTGCTGGTCGCGCTCTTGGTCGTCGTGGTGCTGCTGGCGGTGACGGTCGTGTTGCGAAGGGCACTGTCGAATGTCGAGAACGTTCCTGCTTGCGCGGGAGCACCGGCAAGCACGGCAGCGGTGGAAATGGCGAGCAGGCCCGCGGACAAGCCGCGGCGTACAAAGGTATGCATGGGCGAATCTCCTGAGGTCATGGGCGGGATTGCCCACGGAGACTTATTCGTGCGCCCCCACGATCTGGATGCAGATCGCGGCTAAATATTTGGTTATTTAGCTGCTCGGCCGTTGAACCCGCAGGCCCTCCCCTCCTCGGCGGCCGTCACTCAACGCACAGCTCCGGATCGGGAACGAGGCACTCGCTTTCGCTTCCGCCGGGCCTTCCCCCGATGCCACGCGTCCGCGGCTGCGACGCGGCGACTTGCAAATCCTTGGGCAGCAACAGCCACATGCGCCCGCTTTCCTTCATCCGGCTCGCGCGGGCGAAGGCGTTTGGGCCGAAGCCCCAGAAGAAGTCTGCCCGCACGGCGCCACGGATCGCACCGCCGGTGTCCTGCGCAAACATCAGCCGATTGAAGCGCGATCCCGGCGATTGGCCTTCCGTCGACACGAATACAGGTGACCCGAGCGGCGTCGTGCGCGGATCCACGGCGATCGAGCGACCGGGCGTGAGCGGCACGCCGAGCGCCCCCACGGGGCCGGTGTCGGCGTCGGGAATCTGGCGGAAGAACACGAAGCTGGGGTCGCTGCTGAATCGTGTCTCGTGTTCGATGCCCGTGAACTTGCCGCCCGATTCGTTCCCCGCGCTCGGGGCCGCCGCAGGCGCAGCGACGACGGCTGCGGGCACCGAAACCGATGACGCAGCCGGCTCGCCCGGCGCCTTGCTTGCCCTCATCTGCTGGATGCGCGCGATCATGCGCTCGACCTCGGGCGAGCGCTCTTTCTTCGCGGGCGACGCAGCAGGCGACGGCTCACTGACGGTCGGGACATTCGCGCGCTCCGTCTCAACCGGCGCCTGCGCCCCGCGTCATTACGCGTGGCAAGGGCTTTGCAGCCTCTGCCACGGGGCTCGCGTTGCCATCGGCTTCATCATCCAGCGGGAGCGCGAGTCCCCGGATCCACACCTCCGGCGCTCCGCCAAGGCCTCGCGTGCGCGGCTTCACCGGCGGCGTGAACGCGTGACCGTTCTGCTCGGCGAAGGCGAGCCGCAAGATCTCGCCCTCCTGCGTGCGCACCTTGCCCGATCCCTGCACCTGCATCGAATAAAGCGCACCGAGACTGTCGACCCACGCGATCACGCCGCCCGAAGCGGGCGCACCCTTCTCGATCTCGCGTCGCGTGTAGTACGGCACGATGCGAAGCCCTTCGCGCCGCACGCGAATCCGCTTGTCCTTGACATCGGGCTTGGCGTCGCCGAGAGCGAGCGAGTAGGGTGCGGTGCAGGGCGCTCCGCCGCTCTGCCTCAAACAGACAGGGATGACGTTGCGCCCCTCGATGCGCGCGAGGACCGTCGACCCGGACGGCGCCGCCGGGATGCTGCGCGAGTCGAGCATCAGCAGATCCTCGGGTACGCCATACACGGGATAGGCGTATGGCGGCGCGTAACGCCGGCTGCCGTTCAGCATCGGCTCGTAGTAGCCGGTGATCATGCCCGTGGTCGAGCGATCGGTGTTGCGGATCTCGTAGAGAACGAACTCGCTCTCGAGGAAGCGGCGGACGTCGGCATCCACACGTCCGTTGATCCCGGCTGCGCGCTTGCAGGGTTCCGTCCAGGCCGGCCGACTGGCGAGCCGGGCGCAGCTGTGCCGGAAAGCATCCCAGGCTTCGGAAAGACTGTCCTCGCGCCACCCGGGAAGATCCGTGAACTTCGACTGGACGAAGTGCGCGTGCTTCGTCGTGATCTCGCTCGGCGGTCCCACAGGCTGGCCGTCGGCCGCTCTAGCGGCCCACAGCAATCCCGATGCGATGGCGACGCATGCGAGTACCGGCCGACGTGATCGAAGGGACATGGGCGCTCCCGGGAGCCGCGCGGAGCACGAAGATATACCGAAACGGCGTGCGCTCGGTGATGCTCGTCCCGTGACTGATCAATCCGCGGGTGTCCGCGCACTCGCGCCGGCGAACGTTGCGGCCGAAACCGTGCCAAGCCGAGTGCGCCGATTCATCGAAGGAGACCCTTCCCGCGCCGCTTACGGCATCAGGCCCTGCAGATAGGTCTCGATCTCCGCCGCATTCCGCGTGGCGCCGGGGCCGATCGCATTGTTGGTCAACGCAGTTCCGCTCAGGCCGAACAACCTGCGAATGATCAGCAGGCCGTCGGTCAACGCGTCGACCGATCCGTTTCCATCCGCATCGAGCTTCGGCTTGATATTCGTCAGGTAGTCGGCAATAGCGGTGGCCGTTGCGCGCTGAGCACCCGGCGAGACGGCGTTGCTGATGAGCGCGTTGCCGGTCAGCCCGAACATCCATCTGATGATCAGCAGGCCGTCGGTCAGCGCGTTGTAAGTGCCGACGGGCGCACTGGCATCGACGTCGAGCGTGGCGACCGTCCCGGCGGCGGCGAACGTCGCGGTGACGTTGACGTCACCGTTCACCGTCACTGTGCAGGTCGTGCTCGTGCCACTGCAGCTTCCGCCCAGCCAGCCGGTGAAAATCGAGTTGCCGGTCGCTGTTGCCGTCAGCGTGACCTGCGTGCCGGCCAGATAGCCCTGCGCGCAATCGGTCGGACATGCGATGCCCGCCAGATCGCTGCTTACGGTCCCGGTGCCGGTCCCTCCGAGCGTGACATTGAGCAACGGCAACGAGCCTGACGTGGCGCTGTTGATCAGCACGTTGAGACCCGAGGCGTTGTGCCCGGCCGGGAGAAACTCGTTGTACACGATGAAGTCAAGGGCCATGAGGCCCGGCTTGAATCCGCTGGTGATGTTCACCGTCGTCAGGTCCGGCGCGAACTGTCCCGCGTTCCCCGAGTTGGGCACCGCGGTGTTGGCCGGACATACCGGGTCGGTCGGCGACGAGATGCTGCAGAGGCGGATATGCGAGAACAGCGTCCGTTGCGCGTTGGCATCGTTGTCGCTCAGCCATGAAAGGTTAATCGCGGCAGTCGCGTGATCGAGGCCCAGCGCCGTAAGGTTGAACGTTGTTCGATAAACGTAAAAATCTGTGTCGGAGCCGAAAACCTCGGCGTTGTCGTAGTCCGGATTGCCAACGATCGGATCCCGCTGATCCGCCCGCGGGCCGATCCACGAGGAGTTTGCGTTGTTCAGTACCGTCCACGTTCCATCGAGCGGATAGGTGCCGTTCGGCCCCAGCACGACATACGCATTCGGGCCGTATACATCGCCCGCGGTGCTCGTCTCCTGGCAATGGGCGCCGCTGCAGCCGGCGGGGATCTTGATGAGCGCGTAGTGCGTGTCGACCTGCGCCGCAAGCGTCCCGCCGGTGGATGGCGTCAGCACCACCGGCGTGGGAGAAAGACCGGTGCTCCATATTCCGCCTGCCACATTCTTAAAGCTGCTCTGCGCGGCAACGCTGCCCGCCTGAAGTTGGATCATCAACAGCGCGACAAGACAACCGAGCACTTTGCCCATGATGGCCCTTGGAAAATTGAAAAGTAGCGATGCACCCCCCGGTGGTGCGCTGCCACGGAAGCTAACGGCATTCGCATCGCGCCTCCGTTAATGGCCGCACAGACCTCGGTTAAACTGCGCACAGACCGTTCGTTTGAAAATGAGTGGAGTGCGTCTGTGCCGGCGACGTCCCTTGTCAGCGGCGATCGCAGAAGGACCCCATGAAGAACGCGCGATGACAATCAAGATCGGGTTCGTACTCTCCTCCAGTTCGAGGGACCCGCTGCCGAGCACCCGCATCGCGGTGCTGAACGTGCTGCCCTTGCTGCGCGCCGCCGGCTTCGACCCGCACATCGTTTTCGATCCGGAAGTCCCGACGTCGCAGCCCGATCTCGATGGTCTCGCGGAGCGCCTCATCGCCGAGCGGTTCCAGCTCGTCTGCTTTCAGAAGGTCTACGGTCCCCGCGTCGTCGCAGCGGCACGGACGCTGTCGGCGGCCGGCATCAAGACAGCGTCGCTCGTCTGCGACATGGTCGATGTGGACATGGCCACGGTCACGGACGTCACGGCGACCGTCACCGAACACCTGCGCCAGCTGTATCCCGCCGCCCTGAAGCACAAGATCCACGTCGTTCACGACGGCATCGAGCACCCGGAATGCTTCAAGACGCGCTGGTCGAGCCACCGTGGCTCGCGCTGGCGTCCGTTGCGCGCGGTCCTGGTCACGTGGGCATCGCCCACGCGGCTGCCCGTCCTCGGGGTCCCGCCCAGCTGGCTGGAAGTGGTCGTCGTCGGGCGGTATCCGCCCGTCACCGACACGGTCCGGCGGTTCAAGGAAATGTGGTGGGATATCAGGGAAGAGCCCGGTCTGCCACGGCGGCTCGCCAGCCTCCCGTTCCTGCTGAGCGATCGCATTCACCGCCACGCATGGCATCCGTCCGGCGTGTACAAGGTGATGGCCGGGGCGGACATTGCCATTCTTCCGATCGAACCCTCATCCGAATTCGCGCCGGGGACGCGCGTTCCGGCGTGGCGCGTGAAGTCGGAAAACCGGTTGACGCTGAAGATGTCGATGAGCCTGCCGGTCGTTGCGACGCCGATTCCCTCGTACGAGCGCGTGGTCCATCACGGTCACAACGGGTTTCTTGCCGACAGTCGGGCGGAATGGCTGACGTGCCTGAATGCGTTGCGTGATCCGCAATTGCGGCGCTCGATGGGCGCCGAGGCGCGCCGGTCCGTCTCGGAGCGCTACTCGGTGGCATTGCAGGCGCAGCGGCTCGCAGCGGTATTCCGCTCGGTGCTCTACGAAGGCGCAAAAGTGTTGAAGTTGCCGGAGCCGCGCTCCGCCGCCCGGAACGGCGCATTCCCTCGACACGGGTGGGTCGGCTTCGAGAACACCCGCACCGGTTCGGGAACCTGATGACGAGAGCCGCCCGCAGTACGATTGGCGCGTGAGGCCGACGACCGAAGTCATCCTGTGCACCTACAACGGCGCCGCCTTCATCGCCGAGCAGCTCGAATCGATCCTTGGGCAAACGACGCCCGTCGACCGGATTTCCATCTTCGATGACGCCTCGACCGACGACACGCTCGGCACCGTTCGCGCGACCCTCGACCGGCGTTCAGCCGAGACGGCCATCCGCGTCGAGGTTCACGCCCGCGAAGAGAATCTCGGCCACCGGGCGAACTTTGCGGATGCGATCGCCCACGCCACGCACGACGTGCTGTTCCTGTGCGACCAGGACGACGTCTGGGAACCCACGAAAGTCGAGGCACTCCTCGCGCTGCTGTCCGCGGAGGGCGCCGACATGGTGTTCTCGGATGGATCGGTCGTCGATGCGCAGGGGCGTCCCTTGGGCCGCGGCAGCGTGCTCAGATCGTATGGGCTTGCACCTGCGTCGCTGGCGCGCTTCCGGCACCGCGCATTCGATCTTCTGCTGAAGCGGAACTACATCAACGGCGCTTCGTGCGCCGTTCGCAGGACAGTCGCGCAGAACGCGCTGCCGCTGCCGCCGGAGATTCCGCACGACTACTGGCTCGCGATCTGGTGCGCATTGCACGGCGGCATCGCGGTGACCCCGCAACCGCTGTACCGCTATCGCCAGCATGCGGCCAACGCGGTCGGCCTGGGCTCCGCGAATCCGTTGTACGCGTGGCTGGGTATCTGGCGGCAGCCGCGGAGGCCCCGGGAGCGCGAAGCACGCATCTGGCGGGGCGTCTGCGACCGGATTCAGGGCCTTGGCTGCGACCCGCGCGGCCACGCGGCAGCGCGCCGCAAGGTCGAATGGCTGTCGCGCGTCGTTGCCGGCGGCCGCACGGATTCGTCGAGGGGGTACGAGATCGCGAAGTCCGCGCTCGATGGCAGCTACCAGCACTACTCGACGGCGGATGCGCTGCTGCGGGACATCGTTTCGCTGATCCGGTCGTGACGCGGCTGCCGTCCCGCGCATGAGACTCGTCGGCACTGTGCAATTCCCGAAGGAGTCGCTGATGCGCGCGTGATGTGCGCGCCGCATTGAAATTGCAGTCGCGTGCCGTCGAATCCTAACGGTCGGTCGGCCTGCCGAGGAACAGGTACACCGCCGAGTCGCCGCCGAACGTATGGCCGACGCCCAGATACAGCGCGCCGATGATCGAGTCCAGTCCGAGGAACACCGACGCCGCCTTCCGCAGATCGCTGAGCCGTACGTCCTCCCGCCGCGCCCACGCGTTCCCTGCCTCGAGCGAAACGCCCGCATACCACGCCTTGCCCAGCGCGCGCGGCAGGTCGCCCATCCGGTAGTACGCAATTCCGGTGAGCCCCAGCGCCTGCGATCCCGTCACGGCACCGACCGGCGTGCCGCTCAGGTTCAGGAACCCGCCGAACGCGAAGCCCGCGCGATCGTCGGGCGAGTAGCCGGCCGCGGCCAGGCCCATCAGCGTCAAGCGTCCGAACGTCACCGGCACCAGCGCGTTGACGCCGTAGGCGACGACGCTGCGATCGTCGCTGCTGTAGCGCGTCGCGACGACGCCGGCGCTCGCCGCGTAGCCGCGTCGCGGGAAGTTCGCGTCGTCGAGCGAATCGAACGTCAGGCTCGCGCGCCCGACGTTCGCGGTGTCCGTCACCGTCGCGGTTTCGACGCTGATCGCGGGCGTCGATCGATACCATTCGTGCGCGACGCCGGCCTTCGCGACGCCGGTGTTGCCGATGCGCACGCCGAACGCCGCGCCGACGCTCGAGGTCGCCTTCGTGATGCGATCGGTCCGGTGATTGCCCGAGGTGAAGATGTCGTAGTCGGAGGCGATCGTCTCGGCGGACGGCTCGATGAACCACCGGCTGCCGGGCCCGAGCGGCTGGTAGAGGCTCGTCGTGAAGCGGCGCACGTCGCCGATCTGCAATTCGTTCCGCCACTCGGCGCCCCAGTCGTTCAGCCAGGTGCGCGTGTGCTGCAGCGTGATCGAGAAGCGCGCGTCGGTCTTCGCATCGGATACGGCGCGACCGCCGATGCGCAGGTAGTTGGGCCCCCACGGCTTCTCGTCGACGTCGATCACGACGACGCGCTGGCCGTCGTGCGTCTCCGAGACCACCTGCACGCGCTCGAACTCGCCCATGCCGTACAGCACCTTCGTCGCGTCGTCGAGCTGGGCGTCGGTCACGGGCAGGCCGACGTCGACACCCGAACGGTCGCGGATCTCGCGCCGCAGCGCCTCCGGATTGGTGCGCGACGCGCCGCGCGTCTGGATCGCGACGATCGGCGCCGTCGTCTGCACCGGCACCGCGATGCGGCCCGCCTCCCACGCCGCATACCACTGGCCGTCGGCGGACAGCCTGCGCAAGCGGCCGATGGCCGCGCGCGCTGCCGCTTCGCCGCGCGCGATCAGGTCCGCACCCTTGTCGAAATCGACGAAGGTGTAGCCGCCGAGATCCGGCGAGATCAGGATGTCGTTGGGGCTCAACGCGTCGATCGAGGTCGCGACGTTCTGCTCGGTCAGGATGTTGACCATCTGCTGCGCCACGCCGAACGCCGAGCCGAGCGCTTCGCGCGGGAGCAGCGGCGTGCCGACGTTCACGGCGATGATCACGTCCGGCGCGAGGTCGCGCGCGACCTCGACCGGCAGGTTTCGCGTCAGGCCGCCGTCACCGAGCAGGCGCCCATCGACCGTCGTCGGCGCGAATGCGCCGGGAACCGACATCGACGCGCGCATCGCCGTCGACAGCGGCACGTCCGAGAGCACGATCATCCGGCCGGTGACGAGATCCGTCGCGACGGCGCGCAGCGGGATCGGCAATGCGTCGAGATTGCGCGCGTCGGCGGCGGGCTTCGACACGATCCGCAGGAAGTCCTCCAGGTTCTGGGTGCCGAGCGCGCCGCGCTGGATCGCGAGACCTTCGCGCTTGACGCCGAACTCGCTCTTGCCGATGAAGCGCAGGTCGTCCTCCTTGCGGCGGAAGCTCAGGTACTCGCGCGGCGCGCGGTCGGCAAACATCTCGGCCCAGTCGGCGTCGTTGACCATCGCCTCCATCTGTTCGGGCGAGTGACCGGCGGCGTAGGCCCCGCCGACGATCGAGCCCCTTTCCAGCACAGTGGGATCCGAAGCTTGGAATTCACGTGACTTGAAGTCGCGG
>JADMIO011486894.1_pt1 | contig 73620 bp, 87 predicted proteins | sample 8958161 | NCBI WGS metagenome assembly JADMIO01 (sample SAMN16585339, study PRJNA669376) | soil metagenome | isolation source: Crop rotation soil | place: USA: Cullars Rotation, Alabama | collected 2011
CGCGACAACTTGTCCACGTGGAATTCTAAGCTTAGGATCCCAATGTGCTGGAAAGTGGAAAGCCTTCGACGAGCGGATCGTCGCGGGGGTCGACGCCAACGACACCGGCCAGGAGATCATCGAGACGCTGCACGGCGACGTCCGGCCGATGGCCATCAGCGGCGTCGTCGCGGGATTCAACCCGTCGTGGGACGAGGACATCGACGATGCCGGCCGTGACGCGCGCTTCGAGGAGGCGGTCGCGTTCGCGCAGGGCATCCTGGAGCGCGAGCTGCGGGGCGCCGCCGCATGGTTGCGCGCGCGGACGCTCGTGCTCGACGCGATCGAGGCGGCCGAGGATCCGCGGATCGTCGAGCTGCCGAGCAACATGCCGTGGCGCGAGCCACTCGTCACGGCGGCACCCGACGCGTTGTTCGTCGTCTATCCCAAGACCGACGGCTGGGCGCTGCACGCGGTCCCGCAGCGGCTCGCGTCGTTCGACAACCGACTCGACCTGCCGGAGGCATGGGGCGGGCTCAGCGGCCCCGCCCTCGTGGAGGCGACGGGCGTGGAGGGCGCCACGTTCGCCCACCCGGCGCGCTTCTACGCGGCCACCGAATCGCGCGAGGCGGCCTACGCGCTCGCGCACCTGGCGCTCGAGCGATGAGCGCCAGGCTGGTCGGCGTCAACCACGTCGCCCTCGAGGTCGACGACATCGATGCCGCGCTCGACTTCTACGGCCGCCTGTTCGGCTTCGAGCTGCGCGGGCGGGTCGGCGATCACATGGCGTTCGTGGACGCCGGCGATCAGTTCCTGGCGCTCAGTGCTCCCCGGCGCCAGCCGCCCGACGAGGACCGCCACTTGGGCGTCGTGGTCGACGACAAGGCCGCCGTTCGCGACGCCCTCGTCCGCGAGGGCGTGGAGATCCTTCCCGGGCGCGGCCTCGACTTCCGCGACCCGTGGGGCAATCGGATCGAGGTCGTCCAGTACGACCAGATCCAGTTCGCCAAGACCCCAGGGGTGCTGCGCGGCATGGGCCTCGACGGGCTCGGCAAGACGCCGGAGGCGCTGGCCGAGCTGCGCGAGAAGGGCCTGGCGGACTAGTCGCCGTCGGCGGCGACCTCGAGGATCGAGGCGTCGATCAGCCACTCCACCGGCGCGCGGTCGTCGGTGTAGACCTCTCCGCCGTCCAGCCCCTTCTCGAGCAAGGCGGCCGCGTGCACGGCCACCGTGTGGACGAGCGGATCGGTCTCCGCGGCGGCGAGGCGCTCGGGATCGGGCTCGACCGCACTCGCGACGAGCTGCGTGTTCGTGTCCTGGGCCGGCACCCGCCACACGTGCGGGAACGCCTCGCGCAGCGTGGCGGTGAGGACCTTCTCGAGGTCCTCGGAGTCCGCGGGATGGCCGACGTTGACGATCACCGAGCCGCCGGGCGCCAGGCGGTCACGGGCGAGCTCGAAGAACTCCTTCGTCGCGAGGTAGAACGGGATGTAGGGCTGGCGGTAGGCGTCGACGAGGATCGTGTCGTAGCCGCCCTCGGACTCGCGCAGGAACGGGCGGGCGTCGTCGGTGTGCAGGTGCAGGTTGGGCCCGGCGAGCCCGAACCAGCGGCGGCCGAGCTCGGTCACCTCGCCGTCGATCTCCACGGCGTCGACGCGGGTGTCGGGGAAGAAGTGGCCGAACGCCCGCGCGGTGGTGCCGCCGGCGTTGCCGAGGATCGCCACCCGCGCCGGCGGCGAGCTGCGCGTCGCGAACGGCAGCACGAGCATGTCGTCCCAGTAGTTGCCGGTGAGGTAGTCCTCCCCCGGCCGCCGCAGCGAGTGCACGGCGCGGCCCTCGTTGAGCTCCAGCCGGTAGACGCCGTCACCGGACTTCGTCACCCGCGCGTACTGGTAGGTCGTCTCGGCCTCGTCGACGACCTTCACGCCGCTCTTCGCCTTGACCGTCCCGACGGGGATCGCGAGCAGTGCCGCCACGGCGATCGGCGCGACCACCGCCAGCCGGTTGCGCAGGCCGATCAGCGCGACCACCGCGAGGGCGATCGCGAAGACCAGGAACGTCCGCCGGGTGCCGGCGAACGGCACGAGCACCAGGGCGGACGCAAAGACGCCGACGAGCGAGCCGATCGTCGAGATCGCGTAGAGCCGCCCGCTCACCCGCCCGGCGTCCTCGACGCGCTCGACGCTCAGCCGGACCGCGTAGGGCGCGACGCAGCCCAGCAGCAGCACCGGGACGGCGATCAGCACCAGCACGCCGATCAGCGAGCCGACGAACGCGCCGGCCTCGACGTCGGCCAGGGCGTCGACGGACACGCGCAGGAACGGGCCGGCCACGAACGGCACGGTGGCGAGCAGCACGGCGGCGAGCAGGACGATGCGGCACAACCCGCGCAGCGTCGGGTCCTTGTCGGCCAGCCGGCCCCCCACCCAGTAGCCGGCGCTCAGCGCGAGCAGGACCGTGGCGATCGTGTTCGCCCACACGATCGTCGAGGCGCCGAACCAGGGCGCGAGCAGGCGGGCGGCCGCGATCTCGGCGCCGAGCGATGCGGCGCCGACCACGAAGACCACGACGTAGATCCCCCGAGCCATCCGGTCCACACATTACGTTCGGCCGCATGGCGACCGATGTGCTTTGGCATCCCTTCACCCAGATGCGCGGCTGGGGCGAGGACGAGCTGGTCATCGAGCGGGCGGAGGGCACCACGCTCCACGACACCGCCGGCAACGCCTACATCGACGGCGTCTCGTCGCTGTGGTGCAACGTCCACGGCCATCGGCACCCGCACATCGACCAGGCGGTTCGCGACCAGCTCGACAAGGTCGCCCACACCACGATGCTCGGTCTCTCGCACCCCGGTGCGCAGGAGCTGGGCCGGCGCCTGCTCGACGTCGCGCCGCCGGGCCTCAGCCGGGTCTTCTACTCCGACAACGGCTCGACGGCGTGCGAGATCGCGCTGAAGATGGCCTTCCAGTACTGGCAGCACCGCGGCGACCACGGCCGCACCAAGTTCGTCTACCTGCGCAACAGCTACCACGGCGACACCGTGGGCTCGGTCAGCGTCGGCGGGATCGACCTCTTCCACCACCTCTACCGCCCGCTGCTGTTCGACTCGTTGGCGGTCGAGCCCGGCGACGTCGCGGCGCTCGAGCGGCTGCTCGACGAGCACCGTGACGAGATCGCCGCCGTCATCGTGGAGCCGCTGGTGCAGGGCGCCGCGGGCATCCTCGTCCAGCCGGCGGGCTACCTGCGCGCCGTGCGCGAGCAGTGCGACGACCACGACCTGTTCCTGATCTGCGACGAGGTCGCCACGGGCTTCGGCCGCACCGGCACGATGTTCGCCTGCGAGCAGGAGGGCGTGACGCCCGACTTCATGACGGTGGCCAAGGGCCTGACCGGCGGCTACCTGCCGCTCGCCGCCACGCTGACCAGCGAGCGCGTCTACGAGGGCTTCCTCGGCGAGTTCTCCGAGTTCAAGACGTTCTTCCACGGCCACACGTACACCGGCAACCCGCTCGCCTGCGCGGCGGCGATCGCCACGCTCGAGGTCTTCGAGCAGGAGCGCACGCTGGAGCAGCTCGGCCCGAAGATGGACCTGCTGTGGAGCCTGCTCCACGACCTCGTCGCCCCTCTTCCCTGCGTCAGCGAGGTCCGCGGCAAGGGCTTCATGGCCGGGATCGAGCTCGCCGGATTCGACCTCGAGACCCGCATGGGCCACCGGGTCACGCTCGCGGCCCGCCGCCGCGGGGCGATCATCCGGCCGCTCGGCGACACCGTCGTGCTGATGCCGCCGCTGGCCATCGAGCACGGCGAGCTGCGCCGCCTGGTCGAGATCACCGCCGAGGCGATCGCCGAGGCGACGGGCGCCGGCGCCCTGCCGCTGGCGGCGTAGCCTCCGCGCGCATGAGCGCGCTGCTGGAGCGCCTGGGCGTGGAGCGACCGATCGTGCAGGCCGGCATGGGCGGCGGGATCAGCCGGCACGAGCTTGCCGCGGCGGTGAGCGAAGCCGGCGGCCTGGGCACGATCGCCGCGGGCGGCGCCGGACAGCTGCGCGCCGAGATCGCCGCGGCTCGGCGCCTGACCGGCAAGCCCATCGCCGTCAACGTGCTGCTGCCGTTCGCCCGGCGCGACTGGTGGCCCGAGGCGGCGCTGGCCGACGTCGTCGTGACCTTCTGGGGCGCGCCGAAGCGGCGTGTCGTCCGGACGTGGCTGCACCAGTGCGGGTCGCTCGAGGAAGCGCAGGCCGCGCACGCCGCCGGCGCCGATGGCGTGATCGTCCAGGGCGTCGAGGCCGGTGGGCACGTCCGCGGGACCATCCCGGCGCTCGAGCTGCTCGAACAGGTGCGCGGCACGCTGCCCGCCGGCTACCCGGTGCTGCTCGCGGGCGGCATCGCAGCCCGCGAGGACGTCAAGGCCGCCCTCGCCGCGGGCGCCGACGCCGCGGTGGCCGGCACGCGGTTCCTGCTCGCCTCCGAGAGCCGCGCCCACGGCGCCTACCGCGACCGCGTCCTCGCCGCCGACCGCACCGAGCTGACCACGCTGTTCGGCGCGGGCTGGCCGGTCGCGCCGCACCGCGTGGTGCCGAACGATGCCACGGAGGCTCGCCGGCATCGGCTCGGCGCAGCCGCGGCGCGGCTCAGCGGCATCGGTGCGCGTTATCTGCCCGCCGGCGCCCAGGCGCGCCTCTTCAAAGCCCAGAAGCCCGGCGGCCTGCTGCTCACGCCGCTCCCGCCCACGGACGACATGCCGGCCGAGGTGGTGGACCGCGCCGCGCTCTACGCCGGCGAAACCGCGCTGCGGATCGGCGACGTGCGCCCGGCCGCCGAGCTGGTCACCGACCTGGCTCCGTAGGCAAGATGCCGTGCATGAAGCGCATCGGCCTGCTCGGCGGCATGAGCTGGGAGTCCTCGAGCGAGTACTACCGCATGATCAACGAGGCGGTGCGCGACCGCGTCGGCGGACTGCACTCCGCCGACTGCCTGCTGCGCTCCGTCGACTTCGCGACCATCGAGGAGCTGCAGCGGACCGACCGGTGGGACGAGGCCGGGGCGATCCTCGCGCAGGAGGCGCTGGCGTTGCAGGCGGCCGGCGCCGAGCTGCTGGTGCTGTGCACGAACACCATGCACCGCGTCGCCGACGCGATCATCGCGGCGGTGACGATCCCCTTCGTGCACATCGCCGACACCACGGCCGAGGCCGTGAGGGCCGCCGGTCTGCACACCGTCGGCCTCCTCGCGACGGCCTACACGATGGAGCAGGACTTCTACGTCGGCCGGCTGCGCGACCGGCACCGGCTCACCGTGCTCGTGCCCGACGAGCCCGACCGCCGGATCGTGCACAGCGTCATCTACGACGAGCTCTGCGTCGGAGTCGTGAACGATGCGTCGCGCGAGGAGTACCGGCGGATCATGTCGGTGCTCGCGGAGCGCGGAGCCGAGGGCATCCTCCTCGGCTGCACGGAGATCGACCTCCTCGTCGCGTCCGGCGATGCGACGGTGCCGCTGTTCGACACCACGCGGCTGCACGCGGAGCGAGCGGTGGAGCTCGCCCTCACCGGCTGAGCGACACTAGTCCTCGTAGGGCGTGAAGTCGCGCTTGCGCGCGCCGCAGACCGGACAGAACCAGCTGTCCGGGATGTCGGTGAACGCCGTGCCGGGCGGGATCCCGCCGTCGGGATCGCCGTCCTCCGGGTCGTAGATGAAGCCGCAGGATTCGCAGATCCAGCGCTGGGTCGCGGTGTCGGTGCTCATCTGCCCGCGAGGATACGCTGCGCCGATGGAGGCTGGCCGACCCGCCCCGGGCGAGGAGCTCAACACCGGTCCGGAGACCGTGCCTCGCGAGGCCGCCTCGGTGATCCTGCTGCGTGGCGGTGAGGAGACCCTCGAGTTGCTGCTGGTCAAGCGCGACCCGAACGGCCGCTTCATGGGCGGCGCCTGGGTGTTCCCGGGCGGCGCGGTCGACGCTCACGAGGGCGACGGCGACGAGGCGCATCGCGCCGCGGCGGTCCGCGAGCTCGCCGAGGAGGCCGCGGTCGAGGACATGGACCCGGCGGGGCTCGTCAAGTTCTCGCGCTGGATCACGCCGGCCATGGTCAAGATCCGCTTCGACACGCACTTCTTCCTGGCCGAGGCGCCGGCCGGCGCCGAGCCGCGCGTCGACGGCAGCGAGTGCGTCGACCTCGGCTGGTTCACGCCGCAGGCGGCGCTCGACGCGCACCGGCAGGGCGAGATCCTGCTCGTCTTCCCGACGATCAAGCACCTCGAGCAGCTCGCGGCCTTCGACAGCGCCGCGGCGCTGCTGGCGTTCGCGCGCGGACGCGAGGTCGTGCCGGTCGAGCCGCAGATCGTCGGCTCGGGCGAGACCGCTCGCGTGGTCTTGCCGGGCGAGCCGGGCTATCAGGAGTGACACCGAAGGCCGGAGGCCGAGACGGTCTCAGGACGCGGTCCGGACGACCGCGGAGGTACAACTACGTCCGTGACGGCGACGCTCCCACCCGAAGTCTGCGAGGTCTTCGAGAAGTTCATCACCACCGAGTACGTGACGATCGACGGCCGCGGCCAGCCGATCGCCTGGCCGGTCACCCCCTACCACCACCCCGCGGAGGGCTGCGTCGACATCACGACCGGCATCGGCTACCCGAAGAAGGCCGACGACGCGGCGAAGAACCCACGCGTCGCCCTGCTGTTCAGCGATCCGACCGGCAGCGGCATCGAGAACGCGCCGATGGTGCTCGTGCAGGGCACCGCGCGGGTCGACGAGGACGACCTCAAGGCCAACCGCGACCGCTACGCCCGCGAAGGCGCGATCAAGCTGCCGGCCGCGCAGAAGGGCCAACCGCCCAAGTTCGTGCGCGGCCTGTTCTCCTGGTACTACGACCGCATCTACGTGCACGTCCGCCCGGAGCGGGTCTACGTCTGGCCCGGCGGCGACGTCGGCCAGGAGCCCCAGCTCTACGACTCTCACGCCGAGGAGTGGCGCTCAGGCCACGACGAGCTGCCCGACGAGCCGCATGCGGCGCCCGAGGGCGGTGGCACGCGATGGGACGACCGGATCGAGGCGATCGGCAGCCGCACCTACCCCTCGGCGGCCCTCGCGCTCGTCAGCCCCGACGGCTTCCCGTTCGCCGTGCGCGTACCGGCGCGCGCCGACCGCGACGCGGGCGTGGTCCGCATCGACGCCGACGCGGTCGGCGTCCCGTGGCAGCCGGGCCTCGCCTGCCTGACGGTGCACGACCACGACCCCGAATTCAGCTGGCAGCGCAACTTCCAGGTCCGCGGCGACCTCGTCGAGGACGAGCAGGGCTGGCGCCTGGAGCCGCACAAGCTCGTCGGCGGGTTCGAGCTCCCGCCGGGCTCGCTGCGCGAGCGGATGAAGCTCAACGCCGAGAAGATCAAGCGCTTTCGGAAGATCGCCAAGGAACGGAAGGCCGCACGTCCATGAGTCCAGCCGCCAGGAAGCCGGCCACGAAGAAGCCCGCCGCCGGGAAACCGGCCGCCAAGGCGCTGACCGTCGCCGTCACCGGCCCCACCGGGGAGATCGGCAAGCCGTTCATCCGCGCGCTCGAGAAGGCCAAGGAGGTCGGCCGGATCGTCGGCATGGCACGGCGACCGTTCGACCCGGCGGCGCACGGCTGGAAGAAGACCGAGTACGTCCAGGGCGACATCACCAAGCCCGAGGACGTCGCCGCGCTGGTCAAGGGCGCCGACGTCGTCGTCCACCTCGCGTTCATCGTGCTCGGGGCGAGCGACGCCACGCGCGACATCAACCTCGAGGGCTCGCGCAACGTCTTCCAGGCCGCGGTCGACGCGGGCGTCAAGCGGCTCGTCTACACCTCGTCGGTCGCCGCCTACGGCTTCCACACCGACAACCCCGAGGTGCTCACCGAGGACGTCGAGACCCGCGGGACCGACACGTTCCCCTACTCGGCGCAGAAGGCCGAGCTCGAGAACGTGCTCGACGAGATCGTCGGCGGCACGAAGACCGAGGCCTACGTCTTCCGCCCCGTGATCGTCGCCGGCCCGGACTCGAAGATGCTCGTCGAGGCCCTGCCCTACGTCCGCCTCGGCGAGAAGCTGCCCGGCGCGGTCCGGGCGCTGTTCGACATGGTCCCGGTCCTCAAGCCGGTCCTGCCCGACCCCGGTGTGCCGCTCCAGCTCGTCCATCACGACGACGTCGCCACCGCACTGCGCGCGGCCGTCCTGGGCCGCGGGACGCCCGGCGTCTACAACCTGGCCGCCGAGGACACGATCTCGATCAGCGACCTCGCCAACGAGCTCGGCTGGTACGCGATACCGATTCCCGACCTCGCCGTCGACGCGACCGCCGAGATCGTCGCGCGCCTGCCGTTCCTCCCCAGTGAGGCCCGCTGGATCGAGGCCGGCCGCCAGCCGGTCCTGCTCGACTGCGCGAAGGCCCGCAAGGAGCTCCGCTGGCGGGTCCAGCACGGCTCGCGCGAGACGCTCGAGCAGGTCGTCAGCGCGGCGCGGGCTGATCTGCAGGCGGCGGTGGAGGACTAGCCGGCAGTTTCGGCGGGGCCGGCGCTCGCGGCGCCCCGTCCTACCGGTTCCAGCTGGGCTGGTGGGCGCTCTTGGCCAGGACGGTCGGCTCCCCGCCGCTCCACGGCACGGAGACGACGTCGCCGTTCGGGTCGTCGAAGTAGCCGGTGGTAGCCAGGATCGTCGAGCCGTCGCGCGAGATGGCCCAGCCGACGACGCCGTCGAAGCCGCCCGTCGCGTCCACCGCCTTGCCGGTGTTCGCGTTGACCCGCCACGCCTCGCTGGTGTCCTGGCCGCCGTACTGCGCGAGCAGGCGCTTGCCCGAATCGGACCAGCCCAGCGGCTGCAGGCCGGCGAGCAGGAACGGCGGGTTGGTGTGCGTCACCCGTTCGAGGCCGCTGCCGTCGGGGTTGATCGTGTAGATGTCGAGCTTGTCGTAGTCGCCCTTGCGGGGAGGCGTCCGGCCGCGGTCGAAGGCGATCTCCTGCGGACCCCACGCCGGCCACGTGGCATTGCCGTCGTCGGTGAGCTTCCTCACCGCGCTGCCCGGCTCGAGCGCCGTCACGTAGAGGTTGGCCTTCGGCGGGAACGAGTCGGTGAACGCGCGCGCGTAGGCGAGGCCCTCGCCGCTCGGCGCGAACGACAGGCCCTGGAAGTACCCCTTGGCGACCGTGCGGCACGACCGGGTGTCCACGTTGCAGAGCTTGAGCTGGTACGGCCCGGTCTCGCGCCCGGTGATCACCCCGATCCGCACGCTGTCGGGCGCCCACTGGACGGTCTCGTAGTACCAGACCTTCTTGGCGACGGTGATGGCCGAGCCGCCGCCCGCGGGCTTGACCTTGAGCGTCGCGCTGCGGGCACCGATCAGGTAGGCCACCCGCTCGCCGTCCGGCGAGACCTTCGGGTTGTAGGCACCGGTGGCGAGCTTGACGCGGGCCGAGCCGTCGTCCCCCGCCGACCAGACGACCGGATGGCCCTTCAGCAGCCCGGTGACGTAGGCCAGCGTCGCATGGGCGGGCGCGGCGGCGCACGCCGAGACGGCGGCCGCGAGCGCGGCCGCCAGCGCGGTGCGGCTCACGCCGGTACCGCGCGGCTGGTGAGCGCCGGACGTACCAGCGTCACGAGCCTGAGGAGCTTGTGAACCCGACCATGGGCCTGGATCTCACCGCGTGCGAGCGCCACCGTCACGTTGACCTGTCCGAGCAAGAACGCCAGCGCCGTGTCCGCGGACATGGTCAGCGTGACCTGTGGCTCGAGCGGACAGGGCCCCGCGATGACCGTGGGCTCGCCGTCGGCCCGCACATCGAGCGTCACGCCCGTGGCGACGTCGGTGAGCTCGTAGCGGACAACCGTGTCGGCGCGCTGGAGCCGCGCGGCCAGCTCGGGGTCGCCCAAGCGCTCCTCGAGGACCGCGATGACCTGCTGGTAGACCGCCTCTCCTCCTGCCACCGGGCGAGGATAAATCGCCGCGCCGCGCACGTAAAGCGATAGCGTCGCGGCCATGTCCACCACGGCTTCCACCACCCTCCAGAATTTCGTCGATGGCGAGCTCGTCTCCCCCGCCTCCGGCGAGACCTCCCCCGTGCTCAACCCGGCGACCGGCGAGGAGATCGCCGAGGCGCCGAACTCGTCGGGCGAGGACGTCGACCGCGCGGTGAACGCCGCGCGCGCGGCCTGGGAGGACTGGGCGAACAAGACGCCCGGCGATCGCGCCGGGGTGCTGCTCAAGCTCGCCGACCTCATCGAGGAGCACGGCGACGAGATCGCCGAGATCGAGGCCCGCAACGCCGGCAAGCCCATCGAGGCGGTCAAGTCCGACGAGGTCCCCGTGATGGCCGACAACCTGCGCTTCTTCGCCGGCGCGGCGCGCGCCATGCAGGGCCCCGTGTCGGGCGAGTACATGGAGGGCTACACGTCGATCATCCGCCGCGAGCCCGTCGGCGTGATCGGGCAGATCGCCCCGTGGAACTACCCGCTGATGATGGCGATCTGGAAGATCGGCCCGGCGCTGGCGACCGGCAACACCGTGGTGCTCAAGCCCGCGCCGACCACCCCCATGTCGACGCTGCGCCTTGCCGAGCTCGCGGCCGACCTGTTCCCCAAGGGCGTCTTCAACGTGATCGCCGGCGGCGATGAGGCGGGCAAGGCGCTCGTCACCCACGACGACGTCGACATGGTGTCGCTGACCGGCTCGGTGGAGGCCGGCAAGTCGGTCGCGCAGGCGGCCTCCAACACGCTCAAGCGCGTCCACCTCGAGCTCGGCGGCAAGGCGCCGGTCGTGGTCTTCGACGACGTCGACATGGAGACGGCGATGGAGACGATCGCCGGCACCGGCTACTACAACGCCGGCCAGGACTGCACGGCGGCCACGCGCGTGCTGGCCGGAGCGAAGGTCTACGACGACGTCGTCGCCGGTCTCGCCGAGCAGGCCAAGGGCTACGTGCTCGGCGACACGATGAGCGCGGACACCACCCTCGGGCCGCTCAACTCCGCCGACCAGCGCTCGCGGGTCGAGGCGTTCCTGTCAGGCAAGCCCGGTCACGCGGAGGTGGTCACCGGCGGCAACGAGCCCGACCTGCCGGGCTTCTTCCTCGAGCCGACCGTCGTCGCCAACCTGCAGCAGGACGACGACATGATCCAGCGCGAGATCTTCGGCCCGGTCATCACCGTCCAGCGCTTCAGCGACGACGACGAGGCCGTCGCCTGGGCCAACGGCACGCCCTACGGCCTGGCCTCCTCGGTGTGGACCCGCGACGTCGGCCGGGCCCTGCGCGTCGCCAACCGGCTGCGCTTCGGCTGCGTGTGGATCAACGACCACATCCCGCTCGTGAGCGAGATGCCGCACGGCGGCTACAAGCAGTCCGGCTACGGCAAGGACCTCTCGATGTACGCCCTCGAGGACTACACCGAGGTCAAGCACGTGATGGCGAACTTGAGTTAGTCAGGAGCCACTAACCAATTGGCGCAACTTCCGCCCCCAGCGCCAGTTATGGTTCACCGAGGAGCTTCGTGGAAGCATCAGCCCTAAGAGCGCCGGCGGGCCTGGGCAGAGGGTCGGGAACCTCCCCTTGGCTCCGCCTGCGGTCCGACGAGCAGCTCGTCGGCCTCTTCCGCTCGGGCAACGAAGAGGCCTTCCGCGTCATCCACGACCGCTACCGCGCGCGGCTCTACGCCTACGCGCGGCAGATGCTCGGCGGGTCGGGCCCCGACGCCGAGGACGTCCTGCAGGACGTCTTCCTGCGGGCCTACCGCGCGCTGCGCGTCGACGAGCGGCCGGTGTCGATGCGCGCCTGGCTCTACCGCGTCGCGCACAACCGCTGCATCGACCACGTGCGGCGCCCGACGCCCGCGCCGGCGGAGATCTTCGAGCTCTCGCGCACCCCGGTGCACGACCCGCTGGTGGAGGCCGAGCGGCGTGAGGACCTCAGGCGCCTGATCGAGGACGTGCGCCGCCTGCCCGAGCAGCAGCGCTCCGCCCTGCTGATGCGCGAGATGGTCGGCATGAGCTACGCCGACCTCGCCACCGCGCTCGACACGAGCGTCCCGGCCGTCAAGTCGCTGCTCGTCCGCGCGCGGATCGGCCTCGTCGAGGCGATCGAGGCGCGCGACGCCGACTGCGCCGACATCCGCCTGGACCTCGCCGCGTCCTACGACCGTGGCGTCCGCGCCAGCGGGCGCGCGCGGCGGCACCTGCGCGACTGCGCGCAATGCACCACCTACCGCGCGCAGCTGCGCGGCGTCAGGCAGGGCTTCGCGGCGCTCAACCCCGCCGTCGCCGCTCCGGGCCTGCTGGCCAAGCTGCTCGGCCTCGGCGGGTCGGGCGCGGCCGCGGGCGGGGCAGCCTCCGGCACGGCCGTCACCGTCGGTGGCGCCGCCGCGGTGAGCATCCCGAAGGTCGCTGCGCTGGTCTGCTGCGCCGCGGTGATGGGCGGCAGCGCGCTCGAGGTCGAGAAGGTCGTCGCGCCCGAGAAGGCGCCGAGTCGCGAGCGCTCGGCCCGCACGACCAACTCCGCGTCGCAGAGCTCCGCCCCGGCCGGTGTCGCCGCGGCGGCGGTGACCGCGGCAGCGATCGTCACCGAGCTGCGCCGGTCCGGCGCACCCGTTCTCTCGCGCGAGCCGCGGATCACGGAGGCCGAGGATCTGGCTCTGCATCCGTCGCCGCCCATGACGCCCTCCTTCGCCACCACCTACGCCGGGCGCAACGGCTCCGGCGGCGCGGAGGCCCCGTCGGAGGAGGACGCCGTCACGGTGGGTGCCGCCGACAAGGACGGCGCCGGGACGACCGACGGCGACGAGGCGACGGTCGACGAGGACCTGATCAAGCTTCCCACCACCACCGGCGACGCGACCACCGGCGCGACCTCGGCGACGGGCACCGGCAGCTCGACCTCCGGCTCGTCGAGCGGCTCGGGCTCGGGCTCGAGCACGTCGGGTTCCGGGACGTCGAGCTCGACCACGTCCGGCTCGAGCACGTCGGGCTCCAGCACGTCGGGCCAGAGCACCTCGGGATCGACGTCCTCGGGCTCCGCGTCGAGCTCGTCGGGCACGTCCTCGACGTCGCCGGGCTCGTCGACCGGCTCGGGATCGAGCTCCGGCTCGGCCTCCGGCGGCGGCGGCTCGACCGCCACGACGGCCTCCACGAGCAGCTCGTCGGCGAGCGGTTCGGGCAGCGGCTCGTCGACCGGCAGCTAGCCTCCGCGCCATCGAGCGCTACCTCGCCAACTTCGACCACGAGGACGTCCTCATCCGTCGGGGCCGGCGGTCGGGCCTGTTCTCGGTCGTCGCCGTGCACTCCACCGTCCTCGGCCCGTCACTCGGCGGCTGTCGCATGTCACGCTACGAGGACACGCGCGCCGGCCTGCGCGACGCGCTGCGGCTCTCGTCGGCGATGACGTACAAGTCGGCGGTGGCCGGCAACCGGCTCGGCGGCGGCAAGGGCGTGATCGTCCTGCCGCTCGGCGCGGAGGCTCCGGCGGGCCGCGAGCGGCGGGACATCCTGCTCGACTTCGCCGACACGGTCGACACGCTGCGCGGCGCGTACATCACCGCCGAGGACGTCGGGACGTCGGCGAAGGACATGGAGGTCATCGCCCGCGGGACGAAGTTCGTCAGCGGGCTCTCGCGCCGCCGGGGCGGCTCGGGCGACCCCAGCCCGTGGACCGCGCTCGGCGTCCAGGCGGCGATCGAGGCGAGCGTGGAGCGTGTCTTCGGCAGCCCCTCGCTGAAGGGCCGGACCGTGTCGCTCGTCGGGCTGGGGCACGTCGGCATGCGCCTGGCCAAAGGCCTGCTGAAGGCGGGCGCCAAGGTCGTGGCGAGCGACATCGACCGCGGCAAGCGCAGCGAGATCATCGCCGCCGGCGGCCGCTGGATCCCGCTCGACCGCGCGATGACCCAGGCGGCCGACGTGTTCGCGCCCTGTGCCCTGGGCGGCATCCTCGATGACGAGACGGTCGCGGAGCTGCAGGTCCCGATCGTGGCCGGCGCGGCCAACAACCAGCTGGCCGACGACAACGTCGCCGGCCACCTGGCAACGCGTGGCGTGCTGTGGGCACCGGACTTCGTCGCCAACGCCGGCGGCATCATCAACATCGACGTCGAGCTCGAGAAGGCCGGCTACGACCCCAGGCGCGCACGGGTGCGCGTCAAGGGGATCGGCGACACGATGCGGCGGATCTACGACGACGCCGAGGCCAACAGCGTGACCCCGCTGGACGCCGCGATCGCGTTGGCCCGCGAACGTCTGGCGCAGTAAGCCCCGCAAGATCCCGGGTTCCGGTGCGTTCACAGAGGTATGCGCATCGTGGTTCGCCTGCTCGCCGGTCTGCTCGCCCTGCTCGTCCTCGCCCTGCTCCCGGCCGCTCCGGCCCTGGCCGCCAAGGAGTGCGGCCGCTTCGTCAAGGGAATCGACCTGCAGACGGTCACGATTCCCGAGCTGCAGGCGGCGATGGACGCGGGCAAGCTCACCAGCGCGGAGCTCGTCGACGCCTACCTCGCCCGGATCGCGGCGTTCGACACCGGCGGCAGCCTGAAGCTCAACTCGATCCGCACGCTGGCGCCGACCGCGCGCGAGCAGGCCGAGGCCGCCGACAAGGCGCGCGCCGCCGGCGACACGCGGCCGCTGCTCGGCATCCCCGTGCTGCTCAAGGACAACGTCTCGACCGTCGACATGCCGACCACCGCCGGCTCGATCGCGCTCGAGGGCGCAATGCCGACGCGCGACGCGACGATCACCAAGAAGCTGCGCGCGGCCGGCGCGATCATCCTCGGCAAGGCCAACCTGTCCGAGTTCGCCAACTGGGTCGCGCTCGGCGCGGCCAACGGCTGGTCGTCGCTCGGCGGGCGCGTCAAGAACGCCTACACGAGCACGACGAGCACCATCGGCGACCCGTCCGGCTCGAGCTCGGGCTCGGGCGTCGCGGCCTCGATGGCCTTCGCGGCGGCCACGATCGGCACCGAGACGAGCGGCTCGATCCTCAGCCCGACCGACGCCAACGGCGACGCCGGCGTCAAGACCACGATGGGGCTCGCCAGCCGCGCCGGCATCCTGCCGCTGTCGCCGAGCTTCGACGTCGCCGGCCCGATCACGCGCAACATCACCGACGCCGCGGTGGTCCTGAGGGCGATCGCCGGGCCGGATCCCGACGACCCGGCCACCGCGAGCTCGCAGACCAGCGACTACGTCCGCGCGCTGCACCGCGGCGCGCTCGAGGGCACGCGCCTCGCCTACTCCAACGACGCGCGCGACTCGCTCTCGGCCAACGAGCAGGCGCTGTTCGATGCCGGCCTCGAGCGGCTGCGCAAGCTCGGCGCCACGGTCACGGGAGTCGACGCCCTGACCGCCCAGTACGCCGGCATCGCCGAGCTCGGCTTCATCCCCAACGAGTTCAAGGCGAGCCTCAACGAGTACCTCGCCGACTGGGAGCCCAACGCCAAGAGCCACAACCTCGACGAGGTCTATGCCTACGCCCAGGAGCACGCCGACAAGTACCCCTACGGGATGAACCTCCTCCAGGCGTCCGACGCGCAGCCGGGGCTCTCCCAGCTGTACCCGGCGGCGATCTCCGTCCAGAGCGCGGCCAAGGCCGACATCGAGGCGGCGCTCGCCGAGGCCGGCGCCGAGGCGATCGTCACGCCCGGTCCCGCCCACGCGAACATCGGCGCCGCAGCGGGCTACCCGACGGTCGAGACCCAGCTCGGCTACCTGCAGAAGACGCCGGTCGACATCGGCTTCATGGGCCGGCCGTACAGCGAGGCCAAGCTGCTGAGCTACGCCTACGACTTCGAGCAGGACGCCCAGGTCCGCAAGGTCCCGCAGGAGCTCAACACCGCGCTCAGCGGGACCTGCTGACGCCCTCGGGGAGCCGGCCCTCCTCGTCGAGCTTGTCGAGGTGGGCCTGGAGCGTCACCGCCGCGGCAGGCCGCAGCGTCCCGGGCACGTCGTCCCAGACCCGGTTGAGGAGCGCGGGCGTCGTGCGCAGGCCGTCGTCGAGGGCCTGCACGAGCCGCCGCTCGCGGTCGAGCCGGTGGGAGACGTACTGCTCGATCTTCGCCGCCGGATCCTCGACGGGCGGTCCGTGCCCCGGGCACAGGACGTCGAGCCCGAGGGTGCGCAGCCGCTCCAGCGCCTTCAGGTAGCCCGCGAGCGCGCCCGGGTCGGGAGCGATGAACACGCTCCCCTCGCCGAGCACCGCGTCGCCGGTGAAGCACGCGCGCTCGTAGACGAAGACGAGGTGGTCCGGCGCATGGCCCGGGGCGTACAGCGCCTGCAGCGGCCCGACCCGATCGCCCTCCCCGATCCGCTTGCTCGCGCCCTCGAAGCGCATCGCCGCCACCGGCGCGCCCGTCGCCTCCGCGACGAGCGGCACGCCCTCGACGTGATCGCCGTGGTCGTGGGTCAGCGCGATCCCGCCCACGCCCCCGCGCGCCTGCGCCTCCACCACGATCGCCTCGACGTGATCGTCGAGCGCCGGTCCCGGATCGACGATCCAGCACGGATCGCGCCCGACGATCCACGTGTTCGTCCCGCTCAGCGTGAACGGCCCCGGGTTGTTCGCCCGGATCAGCGCGATGTCGTGGCCGGCGAGCACGCCGGCGACGCTAGCGCAGAAGGCTCAGGCGGCGACCTTCGGCTCCGCGTACTTGCGGATCCGGCGCTCGAGATCGATCTCGGACTCGAAGTCGGCGTCGTCGCCGTGATGGAAGCCGATCCCGCGGCGCTCGAGGATCTTGATGAAGATCTCGACGAGCTCGCCGTCGAGCTGCGTCCCGCTGACGCGCCGCAGCTCGGCGATCGCCTCCTCGGGCGCCACCGGCTCGCGGTAGGAGTCGCGCGCGGTCATGACGTCGTAGGTGTCGGCGACGGAGATCATCCGGCTCAGCAGCGGCACGTCGTCGCCGGCGATGCCGTTCGGGTAGCCCTTGCCGTCGATCCGCTCGTGGTGGGCGAGGATGATGTCGGCGACCGGGCCGTAGCCGTCGACGCCGCGCACCACCTTCGCGCCCTGCGCCGGGTGCTTCTTGACGATCTCGTACTCCTCGTCGGTGAGCTTGTTGCGGCCGATGAGGATGCTGTCGGGGAAGATGAACTTGCCGATGTCGTGCAGCAGGCCGGCGGTGTGGACGAGGTCCTGCTCCTCCTCGTCGCAGCCGTACTCCCGCGCCATCTCCCGGGCGTACCGCGCGACCGCCGCGCAGTGCCGCGCGGTCATCTTGTCGCGCAGCGAGAGCGTCTGGAGCATCGCGGTGAGGACGCCCACCTGCAGTGACGCGAGCTGCGTCGTCCGCTTGCTCAGCTGCTCGGCGCGCTCCCGCGAGAGCAGCAGCTCGCGGAGCATGTACTGGTAGAGGACGACGACGGCCACGAGCAGCGCGAGGGCGATGCCGCCGCCGTGCGCGTGGGCGTAGACGATCACGGACGCGATGAGCGCGACGACCAGCTGCGACGGGAAGATCGGCAGGTAGATCGAGCGGACCGCCGGCCAGAACGGCCAGCCATCGACGAGCTTGTGCGTCGTCGCCACCTGCACGAAGTTGACCGCGTTGGCGACGATGAACGCGACGACGACCACGCCGGCGAAGTCGAGGTCGGACTGGACGACGCCGAACTCGTCGCTGAACAGGGCCACGAGGCCGCCGCCGACGAGCGGGAAGACGAGGAACGTCGCGATGTTGCTGACGACGTACGGGATGCGCGGGCGCCGGTGGGCAGCGTCGGCGAGGGTGGTGACGAGGCCGATGGCGGCCGCCGGCACCGGACCGAGGAGGACCATGGCCAGCGCGATGGCCAGGAACGCGCCGGAGATGGTGAGGATGCGCGTCTGCACCTCCAGGCGGTCGCCGACGAGCGCGAAGCCCATCAGGAACGCGAAGACCTCGAGATCCCAGGCGCCAACGTCCCAGAGCATCGCGGCCGCAGCGAGTGCGACCGCACACTGGGCCACAGACACAGCAATCGCTGCGCGCGCGCGCGTCATCACGCGGGTTATCGGCGCTTGGCCGGGTTCTTTTAGCTGTGCGCAGGTTTCGGAGTGGCCCAAAAAACAAACGAGGCGGCCGTGGGCGCCTCGTTTGGATTGCTGGAAGACCGAATGTGACTACTTAGCTCTTGAACGCCATGTCGCGCTCCTTCTCATCAGATGTGGGCACAGCAGATCGCCCGGAAGGGTGACGAATTGCGGTAGTTCGGCAAGCGATGTGGAGGTATGGGTGCGGCATCCCTCGCAATTGCTCACAAAAGCTCCCAGAGCTGACCAAACCCCCCTATTGCTGCGCAAGATCCCCCAATGCACGCGCGACTCCTGCGGCATACCCAGTTTCGTGCGCTCGCCGTGACCTACGGCTGCAGCGAGATCGTTGATTGGTTGACGACGGTCGCGCTGGCCGTCTTGGTCTTCGACATGACCAACAGCGCGCTGGCGACCACCGTGCTGTTCGTCGCGGCGAAGTTCGTCCCGGCGTTCGTCGCTCCCGCTTGCACCGCTCGGGTCGACGGGATCGCGCCGCGCCGCTCGCTGCCGGTGCTCTATGCGCTGCAGGCCGTCGCGTTCGCGGCGATGGCGCTGACGAGCAGCAACCTGCCGGGGCTCGTCGCGCTCGCCGCGGTGGCCGGCGGCGCCGCGCTCGTCTCCCGCGCGCTCGTCCGCGCGAGCGTGCCGGCGGTGCTCCCCGATCCCGACGACCTGCGCGCCGGCAACGCGCTGCTCAACGTCGTCTTCTCCACGGCCTTCGCCGCCGGGCCCGCCGTGGCCGGCGGCATCGTCGCCGCCGCGGGAGCCGGGCTTTCGCTCGCCGCCGGCGCGGGCCTCCTGGCCGGCATGGCAGTGTTCGTCGCCCTTTCCGCGCTTCCCGCTCTGCCGACCGAGGACGAGGAGGCCGGCGACGGTTGGTGGCGAAAGCTCACCCGTGCGATCTCCCATGTCCGCCGCGAGCCGTTGCTGGCGCGCCTGTTCGGCGTCCAGACGGTGCTGCTCGTGCTCTTCACGATGATCCCGCCGATCGAGGTCGTCTACGCGCGAGAGGACCTCGGCACCACTGCCGCGGGCCTCGGCGCGCTGATGGCCGCGTGGGGCGTCGGCGCGATCGTCGGCAGCGCAGTGTTCACCAGGCTCACGAAGCTTGGAACGGTCCAGCTCATTCTCGGCGCGTCGGCAGCGATCGGCGCGTCCTACTTCGGGATGGGAATCGCCGGCTCATTGCAGCTCGCGTGTGCCCTTGCCATCGTGGGGGGTATGGGCAATGGGATGCAATGGGTTGCGTTCGTGACCGCCGTCCAGGAGCGCACGCCATCTGCGCTCCAGGCGCGTGCGATGGCGCTCGTCGAGTCTCTCGGCGCGGCGGTCCCAGGGCTCGGGTTCGTTCTCGGCGGTGTGATTGCCGCTGCCGCGTCGGCCCGGGTGGCTTATGCAGTTGCCGGCCTAGGCGTCCTTGCCTCCGTCGGCCTGGTTTGCGTCGCGGCCCGCGGTCTCCCCCGTGGCCAGGCGCAGCCTGCCGCTGTATAAGCCGGGTCCGGCGCGGTGTTGCTCTTCCGGGAGAGCGGGCCGCGTCGCGGCCTGCCCGAAATTTCCCTGACACCGCGTCGAGCGACGACTTGCCACACTGGGCGCGCATGGCCTCGATCGATCGCCTCACTGCCCTGGATGCGGCGTTCCTCGACCTCGAGTCCCCGCGCGCACCCCTGCACGTGGGCTGGACGCTGCGCTTCGGCGGCGGGCCCCCGACGCTCTCGGCGCTGCGCCGCCACATCGACGCGCGGCTCGATCGCGTGCCGCGCTTCCGCCGCCGGCTGACCGACCTGCCCGGCGGGCTCGCGTGGGTCGACGACGCCGGCTTCGACATCGCCAGCCACGTCCACCACGTCAGCCTGCCCGGGCCCGGCGCGGCGGCCGAGCTGCGCGACACCGCCGGCACCCTGCTCAGCCGGCCACTCGAGCGTGACCGGCCGCTGTGGCGCATCTACCTCGTCGACGGGCTCGCGGACGGCTTCGCGCTGATCGGCCAGGCCCACCACGCGCTCGTCGACGGCATCGCCGCTGTCGAGGTCGCGGTGCTCCTGTTCGACGACGGCAGCGAGCACGCGCCCTCCACCTGGCGAGCGGCCGCCGCGCCGTCGGCCGCCCGCGCCGCGAGCGAGGCGGCGAGGGCCCGCGTCGGCGCCGGGGTCCGCGTCGTGTCCGGCGCGGCCCGCGCGGCAAGCCGGCCGCGCAATGCGGCATCGGCGCTGCGCGAAGCCGCCGGAACGCTCTCCGCGGCCGCCTCCCCCGCGCCCCCCACCGCGCTCGACCGCTCGGTCACACACGAACGGCTCGTCGCCTTCGGCAGCGTCCCGTTCGACGATGTCCGCGCGGTCGGCAAGCGCCGCGGGGCGACCGTCAACGACGTCCTGCTCGCCGCGACCACGCTGGCGCTCGAGCGCGCGCTCAAGCGCCGCGGCGAGCGCCCGCACACGCTCAAGACGCTGATCCCGGTCAGCACCCGCGAGGCCGGCACGGCCGGCGACCTCGGCAACGCGGTGTCGTTCGCGGCGATCGAGCTGCCGCTCGGCGAGCCCGACCCGACCGCGGTGCTGCGCACGATCCGCGACCGCACCCGCGAGGCCAAGAGCAGCGGCGCCGCGCGGCCGCTCGCCGTCCTCGCCCGGGCGGGCGACCTGCTGCCCGCGCTCGGCCGGCGCGCGATCGCCCGCACCGCCGTGCGGCTGGCGTCGTTCAACGCGGTCGTCTCCAACGTGCCGGGCCCGCCGGTCGAGCTGACCCTCCTCGGCCGCTCGCTGCGCAGCATCCACGCCGCCGTGCCGATCCTCGACGGACACGGGCTGGCGATCTGCGGCCTGTCCTACGCCGACCGGCTGTGGCTCGGCGTCTACGCCGACGCGGCCGTCGTGCCCGATGCCGTCGACGTGGCCCGTGATCTCGAGGCGGCGTTCGACGCGCTGCGCCTCGCCCCGGACCGGCGCGCGCCGTCAGGCGACACGCCGTGGCGCGAGCGCGCCCGCGCGCGCCGGCGGGAGCGGGCTCAGCGCGGCGCCAGGCGGTAGACCGGGCCGTTGAGCGAGGTCACGTAGATCCGCCCTCGGGTGTCCTGGCCGAACGACGAGATCGCACCGACGCCGGCCAGGTTCAGCCGCCGGTCGTTGCTCGCGCCGCCCGTTCGCAGCGTGGCGCCCCAGACGTCGCCCTTGCAGTAGTCGCCGTAGACGTAGGTGCCCTCGAGCGACGGGAGGCTCGGGTCGCGGACGACGTAGCCGCCGGTGATCGAGCACCAGCCGTCGTCGTGGCTGTGCTCGATCACCGGCGGCACGTGGCCGGGCGCCGACTCGTCGAAGTTCGAGTTCTTTTCCTTGCCTTCGTAGGCCCGCCAGCCGAAGTTCGCGCCGGCGGCCTTCCCACGCGTCATGAAGTCGATCTCCTCGACGTCGTCCTGGCCGACGTCGCCGATGATCAGCGCACCGGTCTTGCGGTCGAACGAGTAGCGCCAGGGATTGCGCAGGCCGTAGGAGTAGATCTCCGGGCGGGCACCCGAGCGGCCGCGGAACGGGTTCGAGGCGGGGATGCGGTAGGCGCGGCCGCCCTTGCGGCGCGGGTCGATGCGCAGGATCTTGCCGAGCAGCGAGCTGAGGTTCTGCCCGTTGCCGCGGCTGCCGTGCGGGTCGTTGCCGCTGCCGCCGTCGCCCGTGCCGATGTAGAGCAGCCTGTCGGGCCCGAAGGCGAGGTTGCCGCCGTTGTGGTTGCTCTCGGGGTCGACCATGTGCATGACGACGCGCCGGGTCGCGGTGTTCGCGCGATTGCGGTTGGCGGCGCGGTACTCGACCACGTTCTGGTTCTCGCTGAGGTCGGTGTAGTAGACGTAGAAGCGCTTGGACTTCGCGAAGTCCGGCGCGAAGGCGAGCCCCAGCAGGCCCTGCTCGCCGCCCGCGTTGACGATGTCGGAGATGTCGAGGAAGGGCTGGGCGAGCTTGCGGCCGTCCTGCACGACCCGGATCCGCCCGGTCTGCTCGACCACGTAGACGCGGTGGGTGTCGCCCGGGGCGCCGGTGACGAACAGCGGCGACTCGAAGCGGCCGACGGTGGCCAGGCGAACGCCCTTGGACTGGGCCGTCCGGGCCGGACGGTTGGTGGTCGCCGATTCGGTCTGCGGCGGCTCCGCCGGCGTCGTGGCGGTGTCCGCTCCGCCGGCCTGGCCCGCTCCGCAGGCGGTGAGGGACGCGACGAGCGCGGCGACGACGACGATCCGGGGCATCGACGAAGCGTACGGAGTGCGGTTCCCGGGCCTGCTTGACTGCGGACCATGGCCACCACCTGCGACGTGATCGTGATCGGCGCCGGCCCCGCGGGCGAGGTTGCCGCCGGGCGGTTGGCCGAGGGCGGGCTCGACGTCGTGCTCGTCGAGCGCGAGCTCATCGGCGGCGAGTGCTCGTACTACGCGTGCATGCCGTCAAAGGGGCTGCTGCGGCCCGGCGAGGCGCTCGCCGAGACGCGGCGGATCCCCGGCGCCGCGGAGGCGGTCACCGGCGAGCTCGACGTCGAGGCGGTCTTCAAGCGGCGCGACGAGATCGTCCACGACCTCGACGACTCCTCTCAGCTCCCCTGGCTCGAGGAGCGGGGCGTGAAGCTGGTCCGCGGGCACGGGCGGCTCTCGGGTGAGCGCACGGTCGAGGTGGGCGACGAGACGATCGAGGCCGGCCGGGCCGTGATCCTGGCCACCGGCACGCGAGCGCTGCTGCCGCCGATCCCCGGGCTCGAGGAGGCCAAGCCGTGGACGAACCGGGAAGCGACGACCGGGCACACCGTTCCCGAGCACCTGATCGTGCTCGGCGGAGGGCCGGTCGGCAGCGAGATGGCGCAGGCCTACCGCTCGCTCGGCGCCCGGGTGACGCTCGTGGAGGGCGGGGCGCACCTGCTCGGCCGCGAGGAGCCCTACGCGGGGGCGCAGGTTCGCGAGGCGATGGAGGCGGAGGGGATCGACGTCCGCACGGACGTCAAGGCCACCAGCGTTCGGCGCGAGGGCAGCACGGTGACGGTCGAGCTCGACGACGGGGCCAAGGTCGAGGGCGACGAGCTGCTCTGCGCGCTCGGGCGGCACGTGCTCACCGACGACCTGGGACTCGACACGATCGGTCTCGAGACGGGCGAGCCCGTCGAGGTCGCCGACGACATGCGGGTCACCGGCCATGAGTGGCTCTACGCGATCGGCGACGTCAACGGTCGGATCCTGCTCACGCACATGGGCAAGTACCAGGCGCGGATCGCGGCCGACTGCATCCTCGGCAAGGAGCGCCCGCTGCGTTCGGACGGCCCGCTGTCGCCGCGCGTGACGTTCACGTCACCGCAGGTGGCGGCGGTCGGCTACACGCTCGACGGCGCGCGCGAGGACGGCCTGGACGCGTTCTGCGTCGAGGCGACGACGTCGGGCAACGCCGGCGGCTCGTTCTACGGCCGCAACGTGGAGGGCACCACGCGGATGGTCATCGAGCGCGGGACCAATCGCGTGCTCGGCACGACGCTGGTCGGCGCCGAGGTCGCGGATTTCCTGCACGCCGCGACGCTCGCGGTCACGGCGGAGCTGACGATGGACCACCTCTGGCACGCCGTCCCGTCGTTCCCGACGCGCAGCGAGGTGTGGCTCAAGCTTGTCGAGGCGTGGGAGCGGGAGATCGCAGAGTGCGGAGACCCGCTGCACCCAGCGCCGCCGCCGTGCTGATCTCGATCAGGACCACGAGCCACGACAGCGCGTCCTGACCGCCTTCGACGTAGGAGTCGCTCAGCGCGCTCCAGTGCGGCGCGATGTGGGACGCGACGATGCCGATCGCTCCCGCGAAGCCGATCACCGCGGCGAACAACGGAGCCCGCGGGTGGTCGCGCAGGACGAGGACGAGCACCACCACGGCGCCGATGGTGAGGCCGGTGCCGGCCACGAGGATCTCCGTGGTCAGGTCGCCCGTGCCCTGGCGGAAGTGGTCGGCGGTGTGGAGGAGGTTCGCGGCGAGGAAGGCGAAGGCGGTCGTCCGGAGCATGCTGGGCATCGTACTAGATAGATCGCTCTAGTGAATCCGGTACGCTCTGTGCCATGGCCGGCACCCCCACCAAAGAGCGGATCCTCGACGCCTCGGGCGAGCTGTTCCGCCGCCAGGGCTTCACGGGGACCGGCGTCAAGCAGATCCTCGCCGAGGCCAGCGCGCCGTTCGGCTCGCTCTACCACCACTTCCCCGGCGGCAAGGAGGAGCTCGGCGCCGAGACCGTCCGCCGCTCGGGCCGCCTCTACGCGATCGTGGTGGCAAAGGCCATGGACGTCGAGGGCGACCTCGCCGACCGCGTGCTCGCCGGCTTCCTCGGCGCCGCCCAGACCATGCGCGAGTCCGGCTACGCCGACGCCTGCCCGATCGCCACGGTCGCGCTGGAGGTCTCGAGCACAAGCGAGCCGCTGCGCGAGGCTTGCGCCGAGGTCTTCGAGCTGTGGTTCGACGGCCTCACCGCCACCTTCGCCGAGGCGGGCATCGCCGACCCCCGCGCCCTCGCCATCGAGATGCTCTGCGCGCTCGAGGGCGCCTTCGTCTTCTGCCGCGCGCTGCGCTCGACCGAGCCGCTCGAGGTCGCCGGCCGCGCGGTCGCACAGCGCGTCCGGACCGCATTGCGTTAGAACCCCTTCTCCCAACGAAGGAGGAGGTCCGCATGGCCGAAGGCAGCGTCTACCGCGTCACCGAGGTGATCGGGACGAGCCCCGACTCCTGGGCGGATGCAGCACGCAACGCCGTCGAGACGGCGGCCAAGTCGGTCCGCGACCTGCGCGTCGCGGAGGTCGTCCGCGAAGACGTGACGATCGAGAACGGGTCCGTCAAGGAGTACCGCGTACGCCTGGGCATCTCGTTCAAGTACGAGTCGGGCGACTAGGCGCCCGCGACCGCCGAGGCGACGGCGGCGGCGAACGCGTCGACGTCGCCCTCGGTCGTGTCCCACGCGCACATCCAGCGGACCTCGCCGCGCAGCTCGTCGAAGTCGTAGAAGAACCACTTCTCGCGCAGGCGGTCGGCCACGCCCTCGGGCAGGACGGCGAAGAGCGCGTTGGCCTGAGGCTCCTGGGTGAGCTGCACGCCGTCGATGTCGCGGACCGCGGCGGCGAGGCGCGCGGCCATTGCGTTGGCGTGGCCGGCGGCGCGCCGCCAGAGGTCGTCGTCGAGGAGCGCCTCGAACTGCGCGGCGATGAAGCGCATCTTCGACGCCAGCTGGAGCGTCTGCTTGCGCAGGTAGGGCATCGCGATCGCCGCGTCGGCGCCGCGGACGACGACCGCCTCGCCGGCCAGCAGGCCGGCCTTCGTGCCGCCGAAGGAGAGGATGTCGACGCCGAGGTCGGTCGTGGCCTCGCGCAGCGAGCAGCCCAGCGCGGCGGCCGCGTTGGTGATCCGCGCCCCGTCGACGTGCAGCAGCAGGCCGTGGTCGTGGGCGTGGTCGGCGAGCGCGCGCACCTCGTCGGGCGAGTAGAGCGTGCCCAGCTCGGTCGACTGGCTGATGCTCACCACACGCGGCTGGACGACGTGCTCGTCGTCGAGGTGGACGAGCCGCGTCGACACGAGCTCGGGCGTGAGCTTGCCGTCGGGCGTCGGGACGGTCAGCAGCTTGATCCCCCACGCCTCGGGGGCGCCGCCCTCGTCGGTGTTGAGGTGCGCCGACTCCGGGCAGACCACGCCCTCCCACGGCCGCAGCACGGCGCGCATCGAGAGGACGTTCGCGCCGCTGCCGTTGAAGACGAAGAACGCGTGGCAGTCCTCGCCGAGCTCCTCGCGGATGCGCTGCTCCGCGCGCGCGGTGATCTCGTCGTGGCCGTACGCCGACGCATGGCCCTCGTTGGCGGCGCCGATCGCGGCCAGGACCTCGGGCAGCACACCCGCGTGGTTGTCGGAGCCGAAGCCGCGGTTCATCCGTGCAGGGACAGGCGTTGGCCGTTGCACCGCGAGCCCTCGTCGGAGAGCAGGTATGCGATCCCCGCCGCGAGGTGCGCGGCCGGCGTGAAGGACGGCTTGTCGTCGCCGATCGCGTTGACCACCACGACGTTCGCTGTGCCGCCGTGCTCGCCGAGGTCCTTGGCCAACGCGAGCGTCCACGCCTCGGCGTAGGCCTTGGCCGCCGCGTAGGCCGCGTTCTTGGCGTCGGGATCCTGCGCCTGCTTGCTCGAGACGAGCACGAACCGCCCTCCGCTCTCGCGCAGCTTCGGCGCGAACGCGCGCGTCGTGTTGCGCACGGTCCGGATCAGCAGGTCGTCGAGCAGCGCGACGTCCTCGTCGGGCGTGTCGTCGATCAGGTTGCCGCCACGCCAGCCGCCGACCAGATGCACCAGCGCGTCGGCGCGCTCGAGCGAGTCCGCCCAGGCCTGCGCCTGGTCGGCCTGCAGGAGGTCGTAGTCGTCGACGTCGACCGCCGAGGTCTCCCAGCCGTCCGCTTCGAGCAGCGCGATCAGGTCCTTCGCCACCTGCGAGCCGCCGCCCGCGATCGCGCAAAGCTTGGTCATGCCGCCATCGTAGGCCGCGACACGTCCAGCTTGCCCTTCAGCGAGCTGTAGAACATCGACAGCGGGAACTCGTCGTCGGACACCTCGTCGATGTAGGGCCGCGGATCCTCGACGTCCGCGAAGTCCCGGACGTCGCGCGCCCACCTCGAGCCGGTCGCCGGCGGGACGTAGGTCGAGACGAAGTCGTGCGCCGCCTGCCAGTGCGCGAGCTTGGAGCGATCGATGCCCGCGCGGTAGAGCTCCTCGACGGCGGCACGCAGCGCGACCACGCCGTCGGCGACGCGATCCCACTCGATCGTCAGCTGGTTGTCGGTCCAGTGCAGCAGCCCGTGCTTGTGCAGGTAGGCGAACAGGAGCTGGCCCCCGAGGCCGTCGTAGTTGCGCACGCGGCTGCCGGTGATCGGGAACCGGAACAGGCGGTCGAAGAGGATCGCGTACTGCGCGTGGCGCGCGAAGGCGAAGCCGCCGCGCTCGAGCTCGACCGCCTCGCAGAACGCCGTCAGGTCGCAGCGCAGCTCCTCGAGCGAGTACATCCAGTACGGCATCCGCTGGCGGATCATGAACGGGTCGAACGGCAGGTCGCCGTGGCTGTGCGTGCGGTCGTGGACGAGGTCCCAGAGGATGTACGCGTCGCGCGACATCGGCTCGCTGGCCAGCAGCGCGGCGGCGTCGGGCGGCAGGTTGAGTCGCAGCAGCGCGACGGCCTCGCTCGCGACACGGCGGAAGCGCTCGGCCTCGCGGTCGCAGAAGATCGCGCCGAAGTGGTTGGCCGGCGCGCCCTCGATCGACACCGTTTCGGGAAACAGCACGGCCGACTCGCTGTCGTAGCCGAGCGTGTGGTCGACGAACTCGACCGGCACGAACTTCGCGTTGTCGTAGCGGGACTGCTCGAGCACGGCGATCCAGTCCGGCCACGGCACGCGCACGATCAGCGCCTCGAAGTGCGTGTCGCGCGAGCCGGAGTTCTGCAGGTACATCGGGAACACGACGAGGTGCTCGATGCCGTCGGCGCGCGTCATGTCGGGCCGGAAGGCGTCGAGCGAGCGCGCGAAGTCCGGCTTGCCGTAGCCGTTCTCCGCCCAACCGCGCAGGTCGGCGACGACCGCCTCGAGGTAGCCGGCATCGTGCGGGAAGCGGGGCGCGAGACCCTCGATCGCCGCGATCATCGGCTCGACGTGCGCGCCCGCCTCGGCGGTCGCGGAGCCATCGGGCTCCTGCAGCAGCCGCAGCGCGTCGGTGTGCTCCTTGAGCGCGCGCCAGTGCGGGTCGCTCGCGACGTCGCTGGGCGCCTCGAGCTCGCCGCCGGCCATGCGCGGGCCGGCCGCCCAGAAGACGAGGTTGCAGAGCAGATCGGCGTGATCGAGGTCGTCGATGCAGTCGTCGCCGAAGAGGTCGGAGTCGGCCACCACGACGACGCGGCCGGCGCCGTGCTCGGTGACCGCCAGCAGCGGGGCGCCGGGCGTGGAGGCGGTCGGCGCGGTGCGGGCGAGCACCCGGGCGCCCGGGCCGGTGGTCAGCGTGCCGCCGCGGTAGAAGCAGATGCTGTCGACCCGGGCGAGGAGGTCGACGCCGGCGCGCTCGCGGACGAGGTCGGCGAGCACCCAGCTCGGCGTCTGGTGATGGTGCTCGTAGTCGTGGACGACCGCGTTGTCGATCGCGATGCCGAAGCGCGCGACGAGCTCGCCGAGGTTGGTGCCGTACTTCTCCTGCTCCTCCTCGGCGAGAACGATGAGCCCGCCGCCGCCGGTGACGAACGCCTCGATCGCGTCGAGCTCCTCGGCGGTGAAGACCGGCGAGCCGCCGGGCACGACGCGCTCCCACTTGGCCTCGGAGGGATGGGCGATGACGAGCACGTCGCCGGAGTCGAGCGCTCCCTCGCTGGTCACCGTGAAGTCGTGACCGCGCAGGATCTCCGCCGCGCGCGCGTAGGAGGAGTCCGCCGGGTGCGAGGGGTTGATCTCGGCGGCGACCTCGTGTCGGATGGTCCAGGCGTTCGAGTGTGACTCGTCGAAGTGGATGCTGGCGAGTGCTCGCATGCCCACAGTGTGAAGCATGATCAGGTTCGATTAGCGGCGTTTGTATGCAAGAATCCAACACGTGGACGAGGTCGATCGCAAGATCCTTGCGCTTCTGGTCGAGGATGGCCGGCGCACGTACGACGACATCGCCCAGCGGGTCTCGCTCTCGGCCCCCGCGGTCAAGCGCCGCGTCGACCGGCTGCGGCGCGACGGCTCCCTGCGCGGCTTCACCGCGGTGGTCGACCATGCCGCGCTGGGCACCACCACCGAGGCCCTGGTCGAGTTGTTCTACGCGCCCGGCACGCTGCTCGACAACGTCGCCGCGACCCTGCGCGCGCACCCCGAGGTCGTCGAGGCGTGGAGCGTGACCGGCGAGGCCGACGCGATCGCCCGCGTGCGCACCACCGACAACGGCGACCTCGAGCGGCTGATCATGGACCTCCAGCGAGACGGGCTCGTGGTGCGCACCAGCTCGCAGGTCATCCTCTCCCAGCTCGTCGACCGGCCCGCCGCATGAGGAAGCTCGCGGCGCAGCACGCGGCGGAGAGCGAGCGCGAGCGGCGCCTGGCGAGGCCCGTCGTCGACGCGATGGCCGAGGCCGGCGTGTTCCGGCTCTGCGTGCCGGAGGAGGTCGGTGGGCTCGAGGCCCATCCGGGGCAGCTCGTGACCACCGTCGAGGAGCTCGCCGCCGGCGATGCCGCCGCGGGCTGGGTCGGGGCGATCCTCGCGACGAGCGGCCTGCTGCTCGGCTACCTGCAGCGCGACTCCGCGCGTGAGGTGCTCGCCACGCCGACCACGATCCTCGGCGGTGTCTTCGCGCCGCGCGGCCACGCCGTGCCCGACGGCGACGGCTTCCGCGTGACGGGGCGCTGGCCGTTCGCCAGCGGCTGCGAGCACTGCGACTGGCTGATGGGCGGCGCCGTCGTCGAGGGCGACCCCGCGCCGAGCCTGTTCCTCGCCCGCCGCGACGAGGTGATCATCCACGACACGTGGCACGTCAGCGGCCTGCGCGGCACCGGCTCGCACGACATCGAGATGGCCGGCGTGCTCGTGCCCGCCGGGCGCGCGGCGTCGCTGTTCACCGACCGTCCGGTGGCGCCCGGCCCGCTCTACGCGTTCCCGGTCTTCGGGCTGCTGGCGATCGCCATCGCGGGCGTGACGCTCGGCATCGCCCGCGGCGCGCTCGACGACCTGGTCGAGCTCGGCGCGAAGGTGCCGACCGCGGGCACGCGCTCGCTCGCCCAGCGGCCGACGGTCCAGGCGGACCTCGCGCGGGGCGAGGCCGCGCTGCGGGCGGCGCGCGCCGGCCTGATGGAGGCCATCGAGCGCGCATGGGAGTCGGCGCAGACCGGCGCGCTGGCCGGTGAGGACCGCCTCGGCCTGCGGCTGGCCGCGACCCACGCGGCGAGCGCCGCGGCCGACGTGGTGATGAGCGCCTACCGGCTCGGCGGCGGGACGGCGCTGTACGACTCGAGCCCGCTCCAGCGCCGGCTGCGCGACGTCAACGCCGCGACCCAGCACATGCTCGTCGCGCCCGCAACCTTCGAGCTCGGCGGGCGTTTGCTGTTCGGCCTGCCCACCGACACCGCCCAGCTCTGATGCGCCGACTCCTCCCCCTGCTCGCCCTCCTCGCCGTCGCGGCGCCCGCGGCGGCTGCGCCCAAGCTCCCGCTCGGCCACGCCGGGCGCTGGATCACCGACGCGCAGGGCCGGGTGGTGATCCTGCACGGCTTCAACATGGTCTACAAGAAGCCGCCGTACGCGCCGGACGCGATCGGCTTCGGCGCCGACGACGCGAAGTTCCTCGCCCGCGAGGGCCACAACACGGTGCGCGTGGGCGTCATCTACAAGGCGGTCGAGCCCGAGCCGGGCAAGTACGACGACGCCTACATCGACCGGATCGTCAAGACGGTCAACCTGCTCGGCAAGCAGGGGATCGTGTCGCTCGTCGACTTCCACCAGGACATGTACAACGAGCGCTTCCAGGGCGAGGGCTGGCCCGACTGGGCGGTCTTCGACGACGGCCTGCCGGCCGAGCCGAAGAACGGCTTCCCCGCCAACTACCTCGGGATGCCCGCGCTGCAGCGAGCGTTCGACAACTTCTGGGCGAACGTCGAGAGCCCGGGCGGGGTCGGCCTGGTCGATCGCTACGCCGCCGCGTGGCAGCACGTCGCACAGCGCTTCGCCAAGAACCGCTACGTCCTCGGCTACGACCTGGTCAACGAGCCGTGGCCGGGCATGTCGTGGCAGGACTGCATCAACCCGAGCGGCTGCCCCGCCTCGGACCCCAAGCTCCACGACTTCACCTCCAAGACGCTGGCCGCGATCCGCAAGGCCGACAAGACGCACCTCGTCTTCTACGAGCCCTGGGTGCTGTTCAACTTCGGCGGCGGCACGACGATCGGCCCGTTCGACGACAAACGGATGGCGATGTCGTTCCACGACTACTGCCTGTCGGCCGGCCAGAGCGACTCGAACGACGGCTGCGACACGGTCGACGACATGGTCTTCGACCACGCCGACCAGCACGCCGAGCGGACCGGCGACGCGCTGCTGCTGACCGAGTTCGGCGCGACGAAGGCCGTCGACATCCTCACCGCGATGGTGCAGCGCGCCGACCGCCACATGATCGGCTGGCAGGAGTGGCACTACTGCGGCTGCGAGGACCCGACGACGAGCGGGCCGGGCGACAAGCAGGCGATCGTCATCGACCCGAAGAAGCCGCCGAAGGCGGAGAACCTCGACGTCGGCAAGCTGAAGATCCTCACGCGCCCGTACCCGCAGGCGGTGGCCGGCACGCCGAAGGCCTACGCGTTCGACGGCGAGAAGCATGTCTTCACCTTCGCTTGGACGCCACAGCGGGCGACCGGCAAGGGAGCGTTCGGCGCCTCCGCGGTCACCGAGGTCCGCGTCCCGAAGCGCCAGTACCCGAAGGGCTACGTCGCGAAGGCGAAGGGCGCGAAGGTGCTCTCGAAGCGCGACGCGCCGGTGCTGCTGCTGGCGGCGAAGCGCGGCGCGAAGGCGCCGAGCGTCACCGTGACCCCTAGAACCTGACCTTGCCGTGCTGGCGGAAGCTCGCCTTCGAGAGATCGCGCGAGCTCGAGCCGGTGAACGTGCCGCTGCCGCGGATGTTCTTGTAACGCTTCGTCCCGCCGGTCAGCCGGTAGGTGCCCGACACCTTCAGCCGACCGCCGCTCGACGGCTTCGTGTGCGCGGTCGACCTCCCGCGCACCTTGCCGCGCTTGTAGGTGATGACGAACGTGCCGCTGAGGTTGCCGTAGACCTTCTCGACGACCCGGCCCTTGCCGAACACCTTCGAGTGCACCGTGCCCTTGTAGACCAGCGCCGTCCCCGAGCGGCCGGTCTTGTGGACCGACGCGGTGACGGTGTCGGTCCGGGTCTTGAGGGCGTCGGCGGGAACGGCGGCGAGGACCAGCAGCCCGGCGAGGGCAAGCCACGGGGACGACCGGTGCATGAGCCGACCCTAGCCGGTGGCTAGCCGCTCTTGCGAGCGGTGAACTTCCCGTCGCCCTCGCACAGCGGGCCCTCGGAGAACGTGCCCTTGGCGACGCCGTTCTTGAAGGTGCCGTTGACGCTGATGATGTCGTCGACGCCGGCGACCGGCTGGTAGGCGCCGGTGAAGCGGTTGTTCTTGATCGTGAGCTTCGGCACCACGACGGACTTCAGGCCACCGCAGTCCGAGGACGTGGTCACGCTCTCGATCTTGAGGTTCTTCATCTTCGCGCTCTTGACGGTGAACGTGACCTTGCCGTAGCGGGTCTTGCCGTCGGAGCTCGTGGCGCTGCCCTTCCAGGCGCCGTTGCGACCGGCGGCCTCGGCAAACACGGCCGGGATCAGGACAGCGAGGGACAGCAGGACCGGAGAGACCTTGCGCATGGTTCGCCTATCGGCGGGTCTGCGAACGACCTTGACCGCCCGTTCACCAGACGGGATCCGCGCCGGCGGGCGCGGAGGTGACGCACCCTGGCTGGGCGAGACCGCGGCACCACTCGCGCGACCGCCTGAACCCACACCGACGAGGACCGCGGGGCCGCACCAGAACGCGAGAAGCCCCGCGCGTGCGGGGCTTCTCGTCTATCGGGGCGCCGAGATTTGAACTCGGGACCTCACCGACCCGAACGGTGCGCGCTACCAGGCTGCGCCACGCCCCGAGGGCACGACGATTCTAGTGCGCCGGCGCGGCTCAGCCGCCGCCGACGAGCGATCCGACGTCGCCGGTCCCGCCCTTGGCCGCGTCACCCGTGGCGCCGCTGACGGCGTCACCCGCGGTCTCGGCCGCGCCGGCGGCGGTGTCCGTCGCACCGGAGGTGTCCGGTGCCGAGACGCCGCTCGAGGCGGGGACGGAGGTGTCGACCTCCGGGATGTTGCTCGCCGGAGCCGAGCTGTCGGCCGGGCCTGAGCCGGCGTTGCCGCCGCCCGTGTTGCCGCCGCCACCACTCGCGACGGAGTTGGAGACCTGGCTGGCCGCGTCCTGCACGGCGCTCGTGGGATCCGCGATGTTCGCCTGCTCCGCGCCGGTGCCGTTGGCGCCGGCCGAGCCACCGCTCGAGCCCGCGGCGGCCGTCGTGCTGGTGGTCGAAGTCTTCGAAGTCGCCTTGGCAGCGCTGCCCGGCGTGCCCGCGGCGGCACGTGCCGCGCCGGCCGCGGCGGTTGCCGTCCTGATGGCGGCGGTGATGGCGGGCCCGGTGCTGGTGCCCGCGCTGACCGGGGCCACGTGCTTGTCGGAGCTGTCGGTCTCGAGGCCGTTCACGATCTGGCCGAGGCTGCCGGCCGGAGCGGTCGGCGTCGTCGTCTGGCCGGCGAAGCCCGCGCCCGCGCCGGCGACCACGACGGTCGCGGCCGCAGCGGCGGCCTTGAGCCAGCTCGGATCGACGACCGTGCCGAACTGCGCGGACCACTGCGCGACGTTCGAGAGATGGGCGCTGCCGGCTGCGGCGGCCGACGGGTCGCCCCCGTCGAGGCCGAGCCAGCGCTTCTTGAGGAAGAGCGGCAGCGGGAAGAACACGGCGATCCGCGCACGGACCGGGCGGTCGGCGGTGACCGGGATGTCGAGCCCGGCGAGCCGCGCCTGGCGGCGGCAGGGCTGGCAGTGCGAGATGTGACGCGCGAGGCGGCGCTGGTCGCGCGCGCCGGGCTCGGAGGCCGCGGCGTCGGCGATGATCGCCTGGATGCGCTGGCAGCGGGCGCCGGAGACGAGCTCGTCGTACTCCTCGGTGAGGCGGCGCCGCGCGCGGAAGAGCGTGGACTCGACCGAGGGGCGGCTCATGCCGAGCCGCTCGCCGATCTCGCGGTAGGACAGGCCCTCGAGCTCGCGCATCACGAGGATCTCGTGATGGGTCTCGCTCAGGCCGCCGAAGGCACCGCGCAGGTGGTCGAGCTGGGTCTTGGACTCGAGCTGGGCCTCGGGCATCGCGTCGGCGCTGACCAGGCGGCCGTAGTCGGCGGCGCCCAGGCCCTCGTCGGCGTCGTAGGAGACCTCCTCGGCGCGCTTGGAGCGGCGGAACTGGTCGATGCACGCGTTCTTGGCGATCTCGTAGATCCACGGCTTGAACGCGATCGGGCGATCGGTCTCCCGGATGCGCCGCAGGGCGGAGACGAAGACGTCCTGCGAGACGTCCTCGGCGCGGGCGTGGTCGTGGACCATGCCGTGGATGTACGCCGTGATCCGCCGGTTGTAGCGCTGGTAGAGCAGCTCGAAGGCCTGCTCGTCCCCGCGGCGAATCCGGCGAACAAGTTCCCCGTCTTCGGTCCCCCCGGTCTTTGCCGGCGCGCCCTGCGCCGAACTGGCTAGAGCTGACATCCCCACTGCTCCCCTTTTTAGGGCCTCATCATCCATGACGACGACCGCCCCTCCGGTTCAGCGAACAATAGCGTTCAGACACGATCAATGCAAGAACTCGGTAGTCAGAACTGGGGATAACTGATGTCGGAAGCACGTCTCGAAGAGCTCATCGGCCACCTCGACGATCTCCTTGAACCCGGTGCATTCGAGGACTACGGGCCAAATGGTCTCCAGGTCCCCGGACGGGAGGCCGTGGCCACCGTCGTGACCGGCGTCAGCGCCGGCATCGAGCTGTTCGAGAAAGCCGCCGCGGAGGGCGCGGATCTGGTGGTGGTCCACCACGGGTTGTTCTGGAAGGGGCCGCCGCGCAACCTCGATCGGCCGGCCAAGCGGCGGCTGCAGCTGCTCTTCGAGCACGACATGAGCCTCGCCGCCTACCACCTCCCTCTCGACGGCCATCGCGAGCACGGCAACAACGCGCTGCTCGCCACCGGCCTGGGCGCGGAGGTCAGCGGGCCGTTCGCCGGCGGCATCGGCGTCACCGCCGCATTCGAGAGCGCCGTGGCCCCTGAGGAGCTCGCGTCACGCGTGCGCGAGCTCACCGCGCGCGAGCCGCTGGCCATCCTCGCCGGGCCGGCCGAGGTGCGGACGATCGCGATCGTCTCCGGCGGCGGCCAGGGCCATCTGCCCGAGGCCATCGAGGCGGGCTGCGACGCGTTCCTGACGGGCGAGTCCTCCGAACGCAACTTCAACGAGGCCCGCGAGGCGGGCATCCACTTCATCGCCGCCGGCCACTACGCCACCGAGACGCTCGGCGTGCGCCGCCTCGGCGACCTCCTGGCCGAGCGCTTCGGGATCCGGCACGTCTTCATCGACGTCCCGAACCCGATCTAGGCATGCCAACGCTGCCCATAGGTCCGCATTTACCGAACAATTAGCTCCAGACCATTGCGGATGTCCGATGTGCGACGTATCTTTTCAGTCCACATAGAGCAGTAGTCGACAAAGGAGGACTGCTCCGATGGCGAATCACCTCACTCCGACCGAACTCGCGCGGGAAGCGGGGCTCGAGCGGAGGGAAGTCATCAGCAAGTGCGTCGAGCTCGGTGTCCCGATCTTCCAGGGTCGGATCGACAAGAGCTTGTTCCTCGCGAGCATTCAGGAGACGACGCGCCAGACGGCGCCTGCGCCAGCTCAGGCCTGAGGGCCCAAACAGTTTCCCCGTGCCGCCATCCGGGCGGCACTCTTTGATCTTGCCCGCGCCCTCCGGGCGCGGATAAACGAGACCCGCTCCGGCGGGTCTCTTTCGTTGCTCGTTTAGCATCCGGCCCTGACACCCCGTCGAGGAGGAGTGATGGAGGCCGGAACCAGGACGACCACCGCCAGCAGGACGATCGCGGACCTGCTGCCGCGCGCTGCGGACATGTACGCGGACCGCGTGGCGATCAAGCGCAAGGTCGACGGCGAGTGGAAGGACGTCACGTTCGCCGAGGTGGGCGAGATCGTCTTCGAGATCGGCCTCGGCCTGATCGACCTCGGCATCCAGCCGGGCGAGCGCGTCTGCATCCTCGCGAGCACGCGGCCGGAGTGGACCTACGCCGACTTCGCCACCACCGCGACCGGGGCGGCCGTCGTGCCGATCTACCCGACCAACTCGCCGGAGGAGTGCGAGTGGGTCGCCGGCAACTCCGACGCCGTGGCGGTGATCGCCGAGAACGCCGAGCAGGTCGCCAAGATCGACCAGGTCCGCGGCAACCTGCCCAACCTTCGCGAGATCATCGTCATCGATGGCCCGGTCGAGGGGACCATCACGCTCGACGAGCTGCGCGAGCGCGGCCGCGGGCGCGAGCGCTCCGAGCTCGAGGCCCGCTACGAGGCCGTCACGCCCGAGGACGCCTTCACGTTCATCTACACGTCGGGCACGACCGGCCCGCCGAAGGGCTGCGTGCTCAGCCACGGCAACTACCGCTCGGTCCTCGACATGGTCGAGGCGCGCGAGCTGTTCGAGAAGGGCGACGACCTCGTCTACCTGTTCCTGCCGCTCGCCCACGCGTTCGCGCTGCTGATCCAGTTGGCGACGTTCGACCGCGGCGTGGCGATCGCCTACTTCGGCGGCGACGCCAAGCAGATCATCCCGGAGCTGATGGAGGTCCACCCCACCTACCTGCCGTCGGTGCCGCGCATCTTCGAGAAGCTCTTCACGCTCGCCCAGAGCCAGCTGAGCGCCGAGGAGATCGCCCAGATCCGCAAGATCGGCGGCGAGATGCAGGACCTCATCGCCCGCGGCGAGGAGGTGCCCGCCGAGCTGCGCGAGCAGTTCGAGCCGCTCGAGCCCAAGGCCGAGTTCGTGCGCAACCTCTTCGGCGGCCGCCTGCAGGAGGCCGTCACCGGCGCGGCGCCGATCGCCTCGGAGATCCTCGAGTTCTTCTGGGGCTGCGGCGTGCCGGTCCTCGAGGGCTACGGCATGACCGAGACCTCGACGACGGCGACGTTCTCGACCCCGGAGCACCACCGCTTCGGCTCGGTCGGCCGCGCGCTGCCGGGCGTCGAGATCAAGATCGCCGACGAGGACGGCGAGATCCTGCTCAAGGGCGCGAACATCTTCGGCGGCTACCACAAGAACGCCGACGCGTCGTTCGGCGCGGTCGTCGACGGCTGGCTGCACACCGGCGACGTCGGCCGCCTCGACGAGGACGGCTACCTCTACATCACCGGCCGCAAGAAGGACATCATCATCACCGCGGGCGGCAAGAACCTCACGCCCGCGAACTTCGAGAACGACCTCAAGCAGACCCGCTGGGTGTCGCAGTGCGTGATGCACGGCGACCGGCGGCCGTTCCCCGTCGCGCTGATCACGCTCGACGAGGAGGAGATCGTTCCCTGGGCGCAGCAGAACGGCATCGAGGACACGTCGATCGCATCGCTGGCCACCAACGAGAAGGTCCGCGCGCTCATCCAGGAGCAGGTCGACAGGGCCAATGCGAAGCTCGCGCAGGTCGAGCAGGTCAAGAAGTTCGTCATCCTCGACCACGACCTCACGCAGGAGACCGGCGAGCTCACCCCGACCCTGAAGGTCAAGCGCAACGTCGTCAACGAGAAGTACCTCCCGCTGTTCGACGAGCTGTATTCGTAGTCTCAAGACCACATGAGGACGGATCCGACCGACAACGGCGGCCTGTTCATCGGCCGCAGGCCGGGGACGCGCCCGATCAAGTACCGCGCCATCCCGGAGCGCGGCGAACGGCGCCGTCAGCGCATCGACAAGGTGATCGCGGCCGCGATCCTCGTGCTCATGACCGTGATCGGCGTGAGCTTCTGGGGCCCGATCCCAGCCGGCTGCCTGTGGATCGGATCGCGCTTCAACTACTGGACCGACAGCGTCGTGGTCGGGCTGATCACGGCGTTCATCAGCATGCTGTTCGCGCTGTTCGTCGGGCTGGTGATCATGAAGCAGCTCGACCAGACCTGGATCCTCGTGCGCCGCGCTGCCGGATACGACCAGCGCCAGGGGGTCATCGGCCGCATCTTCGCGATCAGCGCAGGGCTCGGCATCGTGCTGTTCACGGTGTGGTTCCTCCTCATCGCCGGCCCCGGTCCGAGCATCGCGCCCAACGGCGGCTGAGGCCGTCGATGGGCTTTCGTGACTACTACAAGCAGTTCGAGGAGATGTCTCCGCAGGAGGTCAGCGCGCGGCTCCGAGAGGCCGCCGACGAGCGCCACCGCCAGGCGCTGGCGATCGTCGAGCCGCTGGACCTCTCGCAGACGACCTGGGGCGAGTACCCGCACCACAACATCGTCAACGCGATCACCTACGCGGCCCGCCGCGGCCTGCACCGCTACCTCGACCGCCACGCCGCCGCGCTGCGCTCGGAGCTCGCCCACCGCCACGGCGTGCCGGAGGAGCGGCTCGTCGTCGGCGACGGCGCCGCGCACCAGCTGAACGCCGCCACGCAGATCTTCATGGAGGACACGAGCGACGAGCTCGTGACGCCCTGGCCGTCCTATCCGCTCTATCCGCTGATGGCCCGCGCCGCCCGCGCGCACGCCGTGCCGGTCGACGGCTACGGCCCCGAGCCGGTGCTGGAGGCGATCAACGAGCGCACGCGCATCGTCGCGATCTGCAGCCCCAACGACCCGACCGGCGAGCTGTTCGGCGTCGACGCGCTGCGCGAGCTGCTCGAGGCGTTGCCCGAGCGCGTGGTCGTCCTACTCGACGAGGCGCTCGTCGAGTTCGTCGAGCCGCGCGTCCAGGCACCCGACGCGACGCTGGCGCTGCTCGACGAGCACCCCCGGCTGCTCGTCTTCCGCACGTTCTCCAAGGCCTGGGGCCTCGCGGGGCTGCGCTGCGGCTACGCCATCGGCGGCCCCGGCGCCGAGCCGCTGCTCGAGCGGCTCGAGCCCGAGCTGGGCCTCAACGAGCTCGCCCAGGCCGGCGCACTCGAGGCGCTGCGCAGCTCGGACACGCGCGTCACCCTGCGCGCCGCCTCGATCGCCACCAACCGCGCCGTCCTGACCGGCACTGCCCGCGAGCTCGGCTACGAGGTCACGGACTCGCACGCGAACTTCCTCTGGATGACGCTGCCGGGCGTCGACGGCGCGGAGCTTCACGCCCGGCTCGAGCGCAACCACATCATCGTCGCGAGCGGCGGGCCGCTGGGCGAGCCGGGCCACATCCGGCTCACGGTGCCCGCGCGCGAGGAGCACATGACGCGCGTCACCCGCGCGCTGGAGATCGCCGTCGTCGGCTAGCCGGCGTTGCCGCGCGGCCACCACTTCATCGTGCACTGTCGAGTGGACACTTATCCACCCATGCGGTGGCTAACTGTCCACTCGACGAATGGCCGGAGTGTCCGCGCGCGCGGCGAGCAACGGGAGGCGCCGTTCCTCAGGATCCGCCGGGGACGTTCTTCAGGCCCTTCTCGATGTTGCTGCCGACGGTCTTGCACACGAGCGCGCCGACGCCGGGGATCTTCGAGGCGAACCGGATGCGGTAGTGCAAGTGCGTGCCGCCGTCGGCGGTCGGCGAGAACTCCATCGTCCCGACGTGGCCGTCGAGCGGCGTCCCGCGCGTGATCTTGTACTCGATCAGCTCGTTGGGGACGTACTGCGTCACCGTCTCGTCGAACGACGGCAGCGGGCCGATCTTCAGCTCGCGCCGCGAGCCGACCCCGTTGCGCTCTGTCTCGCCGTCACGCACGCGCTTGATCTTCGCCCCCAGCAGGCTGTCGAGGTTCTCGTGCTCGGCGAAGTGGTTGAAGACCTGCTCCACCGGCGCGGAGAGGTCGCGGTGGATGTCGACCCAGTGCTCTTTCACCGGCGACAGCATGCCGGACCCGCGGGTGTAGGGTCGGCTCGTGCGCGTGCGCGACGTGGGTTCCGGTCCACTCTTCCCGGACGACAGCCCGCGGGGCAAGCGGTGGCTGCGCCGCGCGCGCGGGCTCGGGATCGAGCTCGTCGCGCTGGTGCTGCTCACGGCGGTGCTGCCGGTGGCACTGCTCGTCGCCCTGCTGGTCGACCTCACGCTGTGGCTGCGGCGCCGCAAGCCGTTCATGGGCGTGCGGCTGGTGCTGATGGCCGAGGCGTTCCTGCTCAACGAGCTGCACGGGCTGCTCGGCGAGCTGGGCATCGCCATCGTCTGCGCGGGCCGCGACACACCCCGCCGGCGGCGGATGATGTACGGCCTGCGCCTGCGCTGGTGCGCGATCCACCTCGCCGCGATCCGGATCCTGTTCGGGCTGCGCTTCTCTGCCGAGGGGCTCGAGCTCGCCGCGCCCGGCCCCGTGGTGGTGCTCATCCGGCATGCGAGCATCATCGACAACATGCTTCCCGACGCGGTGCTCGCACGGGCCCACGGCCTCGGGCTGCGCTACGTCCTCAAGCGCGAGCTGCAGATGATCCCGGTGATCGACATCGGCGGCCGCTGGATCCCCACCAGCTTCGTGCGCCGGGCGTCGAGCGACAGCGAGCGGGAGATCACCGCGCTGCGCCGGCTCGCCGAGGACATCGGCGACGACGAGGGGCTGCTGATCTACCCGGAGGGGACGCGCTGGACGCCCGAGAAGATGGCCCGGGCCCAGGCCATCATCGAGGAGCGCCAGCCCGACGTGGCACCGCTGGCCAACCGGCTGCGCAACCTGCTGCCGCCGCGGCTCGGCGGGCCGCTCGCGCTGCTCGACGAGGCCCGGGGGACGGACGTCGTCGTCTGCGGCCACGTCGGGCTCGACGGCTTCGAGTACATCAGCGACATCTGGTCCGGAGCGCTCGTCCACACCGACGTGAAGATCAAGCTCTGGCGGTATCCCGCGGACGAGGTGCCCGAGGGCGAGCGCGAGATGACCGAGTGGCTCTACGAGGTGTGGCAGACGCTCGACGACTGGGTCGGCGTGCAGCGCGGTCAGGCGGCCGCGGCGACGAGCGCGTCCGCGGCCTCGCTGCGGACGTAGAGCACCTCGCGACCGACGCGCTCGGCCTGCACGAGGCCGGCGCTGCGCAGGACCTTCAGGTGCTGGGAGACGCCGCCGGCGCTCAGCGACAGGCGGCGCGCGATCTCGGTCGTCGAGCGCGGCGCCTCGCAGGCCTCGAGGATCGCCGCGCGGTTCGCTCCGAGCAGGCTCTCCAGCGCGCACGACAGCTCGGGCTCGTCCCACAGCGTCCCGATGCCGCGGGCCGGATAGAGCAGCGTCGGCTGCCACGGCTCGTTGATGATGACCTTGGGCTTCTCCCACAGGAACGCCGAGGGCACGAGGAGCAGGCCCCGGCCGGCCAGCTCGACGTCCGCGCCGAAGCACATGTCCGCGGTCAGGTGGTCGCCGTTCCACCGGGTGCGCGGATGCAGCGACGCGAACAGCTCCGCCGGGCCGGCCTCGGCGAGCAGCCGCGCGCGGTGCTGGACGTCGGCCTGGAGGAAGGTGCGGATCCGCGGCCAGTCGGGCTCGAGCGCCTGCACCCAGTAGGCGCGCAGCGTGTCCACGAGGTCGTCGAGCGAGGGGATCGTCACGTCGCGCTGCATCTGGGAGAGCTCGAGCTCCACCTGCTCGCGCGGCGTGGCCCGGATCAGCTCCAGCTCGTCCTCGATCTCGGCCAGGGGGCCGGTCGGCGGCGGGGTGAGGAAGTCCGGGACGTAGTGCTCGTCGTCGGCCAGCGCGAGCGGGAGCTTCAGCGGCAGGCCGCGCAGCCGCGGCGCCACGCGCTGCATCCACGGCATGTGCAGCGCGCCGCGGTCGGGGCGGCCCAGCACCATCAGGCTGGCGAGCAGCTCCCAGCTCGGGGAGATGGCGAAGCGCGTGGCCGCGAGGTCTTCGACGCTGAAGCGAAAGGTGAGGATTCATCAGAGACTAAATCATTCGCCCTGAAACGCAAGCTGGGTGAAACTGCCAGGCATGACCACGCAGCTCCTCCATCACCTCATCATCGAAGACCGGATGCGGGCCGTCGAGACCCGTCGCGTCCGTCGTCGTCGCTTCCGCTAGGACGTGCGCGACTGCCGCAGCAGGCTCGGTGTGGCCTGCTCGAGGATCTTCCGCCACGCCCGCGTGCGCTCCTTCTCCGCGGAGAAGTGCTTGACGACCTTGCGCACGCGCGTGGCGGAGATCTCGATGCCGTGGCGTTCGGCGATCTCGCGGAACGACTCGTACTCCGACGCGAGCTTGAGCGTCACCGACTCGAAGCCGTGGCGGGCGATGTCCACCCGTCGCGTGAAGTTCATGATCGACGTCTGGAACATCAGCTGGTCGTCGGGCTCGGGCTCGATGAGCACGATGTCGACGCCCGGGTAGCGGCTCTCCCACTTGCTCGCCATCTCGTGCAGGCGCTGGTAGGCCATCAGCTTGAAGGCCTGGTAGCCGATCTGGGGCAGGCCCATCTCGCTCACGCGCTTCATGGTGCCGCTGTCGTTGACGAACGGCACGAGCGGGTTGACGACGACCACGAACTTCGCGCCCGCCTCCACCGCGACGTCGATGTTCGTCGTCGAGACGATGCCGCCGTCGATCAGGTCGCGGTCGAGCACGCGGACGGGCTCGTAGACCATCGGCAGCGCCGTGGAGGCGCGGACGCCGGTGGAGATCGGGACGTCGTCCCAGCCCTCCTGGCCGAAGACGATGCGCTCGCAGGTGTCGAGGTCGGTGGCGCAGAGGAAGAGCTCGGCCTCGAGGTTGCGGAAGTCGTCGCTGCGGTCGGGGTCGCTGAGGACGTTGCGGACGTAGCGCTCGATGCCGGCGCCGCTGTACAGGCCGCCGGGCAGCACCTCGGCCAGGCCGAGCACGAGGTCCATGACCGAGATCGAGCCGAGCTGGCCCGTGAGGTCGCGTCCCATCTGGGCGGCGCGCAGCGGCAGGCGCGCGGCGGTCTTGCCCCAGGCGAGGAGGTTGGGGCGCAGCAGGGTGCCGAGGTCGATGTCGCGGAACGGCGTCGGGACCTGCTGGTTGACGACCCGCATCATCTCCTCGGGCGTCACCCCGTTGGCGGTCAGCGCGGCGACGAACGAGCCCGCGGAGGTGCCGACGTACACGTCGAACTGGTTGACCGTGCGGTTGACGGACAGCAGGTCGAGCGCGCGCAGCGCACCGATCTCGTAGACCGCGCCGGTGAAGCCGCCACCGCCCAGCACGAGGGCGGTCTTGGAGCGCTTGCGGCGCTTGCGCGCGGCGCCCGCCCCCTTGGTCTGCTTGCCCGGCTCGAGCCGTACCACCTTGCCCATCGGAGGCGGAGTGTAGCCTCGGGTCGATGTTCGCGAGATGCGCCGAGGCCGGAGGCCGGAAGGCGCCGAGCACCCGTCGCAGCGGCCGGATGCCGCTGCCGGGCCCGACGGCCGCGGCCGCTCTTTGCACGCTCGTCGCGGCCCTCTCCGTCCCTCCGGGCGCCCACGCGCTCGACCTCTCGACGCTGCGCAAGAAGCTCGCCGCGCAGTCCCGGCACCTCAGCTCCGCGTCCGGCGCGTACGTGCGCGATCTGGCCAACGGCCGGACGCTCTACTCCCGCAACGGCGACCGGACACGGGCGCCGGCGTCCAACGAGAAGCTGCTCGTGACGGGCACGGCGCTGGTCAAGTACGGCCCCGACGCGCGGTTGCGGACGGTGCTGGAATCGAGCGAGCCGCTCGACGACGGCGTGATCGACGGCGACGTCGCGCTGGTCGGCGTCGGCGACCCGTACCTGTCCACGGCGCAGCTGCGGATGATCGCCAGCCAGCTCGTCGCGCTCGGGGTGCAGCGGATCAACGGCAAGGTGCTCGGCGACGGCACGTTCTTCGACAGGCGACGCGGGTCGTACGACTCGGGCTGGGCGTACGACGGCGACATCGGCGGCAGCCTCGGTGGACTCGTCGTCGACTACGGCCGCGGCACCGACCCGGCTCTGTATGCCGCGCAGCAGATGCGCAAGACGCTGCTGCAGGCCGACATCGTCGTGCGCAAGGGGGCGCACACCGGCCGCCTGACCGGCACCACGCGGGCGCTCGGCAGCGTGTCCTCGGCGACGATCGCCGCGACCATCAAGCGGATCAACCAGCCGTCGGACAACTTCGCGGCGGAGATGCTGCTGAAGAACCTGGGCGCCACGTTCGGCAGTGCGGGCTCGACGCTCGCCGGCGCGTCGCTCGTGCGCACCACCCTGGCCGAGCTCGGCGTCAGCGCGCGGCTCTACGACGGGTCGGGGCTCTCGCGCTCGGACCGCGTCACCCCCCGCGAGATCGTCGACCTGCTGACGGCGATCGCCGCCGACCCCGAGCTGCTCGGAGTCCTCCAGGACTCGCTGCCCCTGGCCGGCCGCTCGGGCACGCTCTACGACCGCATGCGCGGCACCACCGCCTCCGGCAAGTGCATGGCGAAGACCGGCACGCTCAACGGCGTCAGCGCGCTGTCGGGCTACTGCCCCACCCGGTCGGGCGACCTCGTCGCCTTCTCGTTCCTCGAGAACGACATGAGCGCCTACACGGCCAAGAGCGTCGAGGACAAGATGGTCCCGCTGATCGCGCGCTTCGACGGCCGCGAGGGGCCGTAGTCGCCGCACCCTGGGCCCCGGTCAATCGGCGCATCCCCCGGCCCGAATCGGGAACATCTCGGGCGATGGATCCAGCGGCTCACGACGACATCGGCCCGGCCGTCGCCAGACTTCGTCGCGCAGGCGAAGCGTGGCGCTTCGCCCGTGAGGAGCTGCGCGAGCTGCCGCCCCACGCGCTGTCGGCGCTCGCGGCACACGAGCGCGTGCCGGAGACGGCTCACCTGGTCCAGGACCTCGCCGACGAAGTCGCACTTCGCCGGCCCGCCGGCCGCTAACGCCGCCGTGGCGGCTGCGGGGCGGGTGCCGCGGCGACGTCAGCGAGCAGGTCGAGCAGGCCGGCCTCGTCGATGACCGCGACGCCGAGGCGCTCGGCCTTCTCGAGCTTCGAGCCCGGTGAGTCGCCCGCGACGACGAAGTCGGTCTTCTTCGACACGGAGCTGGTGACACGCCCGCCGGCGGCCATGATGCGCTCGGTCGCCTGCTCTCGCGTCAGATCGGGGAGCGTGCCGGTGAGCACGAACGTGTTCTCGGCGAGTGGGCCCTCGCCCGGCGGCGGGCCCTCCTCCTCGAAGCTGACGCCGACGCCGCGCAGGTCCTCGATGAGCTCGCGCATCAGCGGGTCGGCGAGTTGGCCGGCGATCAGGGCAGCGACCTTGGGCCCGATGCCGGGCGTGTCGGCGATCTGCTCGGGCGTCGCGGCCAACAGGGCGTCGACGGAGCGGAAGCGCTGGGCCAGGTTGCGGCCGGTGACGAAGCCCACGCCCTCGATGCCGATGGCGAACAGCACGCGCCCGAAGGGCGTCTCCCTGGACTTCGCGATCGCGTCGAGCGCGCGGCGGGCCGAGATCTCGCCCCAGCCCTCGAGACCGGTCAGCTGCTCCTCGGTGAGCCGGTAGTAGTCGCCGGGCGTCCGCACGAGGCCCTCGTCCATCAGATGCTGCACCTGCAGCTCGCCGACGCCCTCGATGTCCATCGCGCCCTGGCTGACGAAGTGCTTCATGAGCTGCCAGCGCCGCGCGGGGCAGTCGCGGTTCGGGCACTTGGTGAAGACGCCTTCGTCCTTGACCGTCTTCGTCCCGCACGACGGGCACTTGGCCGGCGGCACCGCCGGCTTGCTGCGATTGGGGTTCTCGACGGCGTGCGGCGCGGGCGAGAGCACCTGCGGAATCACGTCGCCGGCGCGCAGGACGATGACCTCGTCGCCCTCGCGGATGTCCTTGCGGGCGATGTCCTCCTCGTTGTGGAGGGTCGCCAGCTTCACGGTCACACCCCCGACGTGGACCGGCTCGAGTGCGGCGAACGGGTGGAGGTCGCCGAACTTGCCGACGTTCCACATGATCGACTTCAACGTCGTGACCTTGGTCGTCGGGGGGAACTTCCAGGCGATCGCCCAGCGCGGGTCGCGGCCGACGACGCCGAGGCGCCGCTGCAGCTCGAAGTCGTCGACCTTCACCACGACCCCGTCGATCTCGAAGGTCAGCGAGCCGCGGCGGTCGTGCCAGTCGAGGCACTGCGCGACGACCTCCTCCTCCGTGGCGAGCTTCTTGATGTCGTCGTTGACCGGGAAGCCGCGCTCCTTGAGCCACATCAGCGACTCGTGGTGGGCGCTGAACGACACGCCGTCGGTCGCGCCGATGCCGTAGGCCCAGAACGACAGCGGGCGGTCCTTGGCCAGCTTCGGGTCGAGCTGGCGGATCGTCCCCGCCGCCGCGTTGCGCGGGTTCATGAACGTCGACAGCCCGGCCTCGGCCCGCCGCTCGTTGAGCTGGGCGAAGTCCGGCAGCGACATGTAGACCTCGCCGCGGACCTCGAGCAGCTTCGGCGGCTTGTCCATCGCCAGGCGCAGCGGGACGGTCGGGATCGTGCGGATGTTGTGGGTGACGTCTTCGCCCACCTCGCCGTTGCCGCGCGTCGCGCCGCGGGCGAGCACGCCGTCCTCGTAGACGAGCGACATGGCCAGGCCGTCGATCTTCGGCTCGGCCACGTAGGTGAACTCGGCGTCCTCGATGCCCTCGCGCGCGAGGTGCGTGCGCATGCGCGCCACCCAGGCGCGGAGCTCCTCCTCGCTGCGCGCGTTGGCGAGCGAGAACATCGGCTGCAGGTGGGTGACCTTCGTGAGCGCGCTGACCGGCTCGCCGCCGATCCGCTGCGTCGGCGAGTCCGGTGTCAGCAGCTCAGGATGCTCGGCCTCGATCGCCCGCAGCTCGTCGAGCAGCGCGTCGTAGTCGTCGTCGTCGATCTCCGGGTCGTCGAGGACGTAGTAGCGGTGGCCGTGGTACTCGAGTTCCTTACGCAGCTGCGCCGCGCGTGCTTCCGGACTGCTCGCCGCCATTGGCGACCATGCTATGGGCCAGGAGCTGCAACGGGATCGCGGCGGCGACCGCCGCCGAGACCCGGTCGGCGGTCGGCAGCCACAGGACCTCGTCGGCGTGCTCGAGCACCTCGGTGTCGCGCTCGGAGGCGATGACGATCACCCGCGCGCCACGGAGCTTGAGCTCGGCGAGGTCGCCCAGCAGCTTGGGCAGGATCCCGGTGGCGACGGCGACCACGGTGGTCCCCGGCGCAACCGAGGCGCGCGCGGCCTCCCCGCCCGCGCACGCCTCGGCGGCCGTACCCATTGCCTCCCGCAATCTCAGGCCGCCCTCGAGCGCCAGCGGCAGCCCCGCCCCGCGCCCGACGAAGAGCACCCGCTCCGCCCCGGCCAGGGGGCCGGCCAGGGCGCGAACGGGCTCCATGGAGGTCTGCAGCGTCTGCTCGATGAGATCGGGCCAGTCCCGCAGCCGCCGCTCGAGCTTGTCCAGCACGTGTTCCGGCACGCCGCGCGCCTCGGCGAGGCGCAGGGCGAGCGCGCCGATCATGGCCAGCTGGCAGAAGAACGGGTTGGTGACCGTGATCGGGCCGTACTCGCCGGCCGCGGCGGTCAGGACGACGTCGGCGTCGCGCGCGGCCGACGCGCTCGGCGCATCGCAGATCGCGACGACGGTGGCGCCGTCCTCGCGCGCGGCGCGCATCGCCGCCAGCGTGTCGGCTGACTGGCCCAGCTGCAGGATCCCGATGAACAGCTCGCCGTCGGCCCGCCCGGCCATCCGCGGCCGGTAGCGCGCCTCGGAGGCGATCTCGGAGTGGGCGGGCAGCCCCGCCCACTCCTCGATCACGTGGCGTCCCACCAGCCCGGTGTGGAACGCGCTGCCGCAGCCGACGATGCGGACGTGCTCGACTCGGCAGAGCAGGTCGGCAGGCAGCGGCGACTCTTCGCCGAGATGACTCAGCAAAGTTCTGACAAGGGCGTGGGGCTGATCGCTGATCTCGGCGGCCGGCAGCGCCGGGCCAAGGACGACGCGCGGTGACGGGGTCTGCTGCGGCAGCGGCGCCACGGCGACGCGGCGGCGCACCCGCCCGCGACCGTCGAGGAGCTCCCCGCGGTCGGGCAGGAGCGCCACCACGTCGTCGTCGTCCAGCGCCTGCACCCGGCCGGTCCATCCCTCCAGAGCGGCGGCCGAGGTGGCGAGGAACTGATCGCCCGGGCCACCGCCCACGACGAGCGGCTCCTGGCGGCAGGTCCCGACCAACAGCCCGGGCTGGTCGGCGGAGATCGCCACGAAGGCGAAGTGGCCCTCGAGGTCGGCGAGCGACGCGTGCACCGCCTGGAGCAGGTCGCCGCGGTCGCGGTGGGCGATCAGGTGGGCGACCACCTCGGCGTCGGTCTGCGAGCAGAACGTGGCGCCCTCCGCCATCAGCCGCGCGCGCAGCTCCGCGTGGTTGGCGACGACGCCGCTCAGCGCGATGTGCACCCGCTCGGTCGTGTCCGCGTGCGGGTGCGCGTTGGCCTCGGTGACGTCGCCGTGCGTGGCCCAGCGCAGGTGGCCGATCCCCGTATGGGCGTCGGCGTCGGTCAGGACGCCGGTGGCCCGGGCGATCGGCACCGCGACGGCCACGCGCAGGCCGGCCAGCGGGCCGACGGTGCGAACGCGGTCGATGCGCTCGCCGACCTGGAGCGCCAGGCCCGCGGAGTCGTAGCCGCGGCCCTCGAGCCGCGCGAGCGCGTCGAGCAGGATGGGCCGGCAAGGGCGGGCGCCGGTGTAGCCGATGAAGCCAGACATACCCTCACAACGGGCTGGGGCGGCGAACCTCACAAAGATCGATCATCCGTCCAGCAACCGCGGGTTGCGCCTTGGCCTGCGGGGCGCTTTGGGCGATCCCTGTCCTGGGATGGCGTCGATTCTTGCTCTGCCCAACCTTCCGCCGGCCTGCGCCGGCACGCTGCGGGAAGCGTCCGAGGAACGCCTGCTGGCGCTGATCGACCAGGGGCATGAGGACGCCTTCGGCGAGATCGTCGAGCGCTACGAGCGCGACATCCGCACCGCGTGCGCGCGCCGTGTCGGCCCAGACCACGCCGGCGACATCGCGCAGCAAACGTTCCTGCAGGCGCTGATGGCGTTGCGCCGCGGCGGCGGGCCCGCCGAGGCCGAGGCGCTGCGCCCGTGGCTGTTCCTCATCGCCCGCAACTGCTGCGTCGATCACCTGCGCGCGAGCGGGCCGGAGACGCTCGAGCTGTCGCACGCGATCGACGGCGTGCCGCAGCCGCCGCAGATCTTCGAGCAGCGCGACCGCGTGCGCCGCACCGTGGACCTGTTGCAGGTCCTGCCCCACGAGCAGCGCCGAGCGCTCGTCGCCCGCGAGCTCGAGGGCCGCTCCTACGACGAGATCTCGGCCGAGCTCGGGACGTCGGACGGCAGCGTCCGCCAGATGATCTTCCGCGCCCGCGCGGCCGTCCGCCGTGGCGTCGCGGCGTTGATCCCGCTTCCGCGCGTGCTGATGAGCGTGCGCGGCTCGGAGTCTGCACCGGCGCTGATCAGCCCGCACGGCGAGGCCGTGCTCGGCTGCATCGTGGCCGCCATCGGCGGCTGCGCGCCGCTGGCCGCGGTCGGAGCCGGGGCGGCCGGGGTCGAGCACGCTGCCGCGCACCGTGATCGGCCGGCGGTCGTGCGCAAGCGCGAGCCGCGCGCGGCCACGCACGCCGCCCCACGGACGTCACCCACAATGAGCTTCACCGGCCCGGACGCGCGGCCGGCGGCCGGCGCGCCGCACTCCGCCACGCGGCGCCACCCGAGCCGCCGCGCCGCGCCTGTGCATCGCCGCGCCAACGCGAAGCTTCCAGCGCCGGCCGCTCTCGCGACCCCGCTGGTCACCCCGGAGAAGGCGAAGGCTCCGGCTGCCGCCCCGCCGCCCGCAGCCGAGCAGCCGCCCCAGATGACTGCGAGCACCATGCCGGAGCCCCCGGCGCCGGCCGCCGAATCCGTCAGCGCGCCTCCGCCGGCCGCTCAGGCGGATCCGCCGGTCACCGCGAGCAGCACCGTCACCGAGAGCGAGCCGAGCGACACCGGTGGTGGCCCGGGGAACGGCAAGAGCAAGAACAAGGGCAACGGCAACGGCAACGGCAACGGCAAGAGCAAGGGCTTCGGCCGCAGCTCCGCACCGCCGCCCGCGGAGCCCTCGGTCACGCCGGCCGACGACGCTTCGGCCCCCACGCCCGATCCGGATCCCCCGGCGCAAGAGCCGGCGCCGGCGAGCGAGCCCGTGATCACCGAGGAAGCCGCGACGCCCCCGGGCCACGGCCCGAAGTCGGAAGGCCGTGGCAAGGGCCACGGCCCGAAGCACTAGACGTCCTCGGCAGCCGATCCGATCAGGCGGGCGAGGTCGTGGCGATCGAGCGCATCCATGCCCGACGCGTCCGTCAGGTCGAAGTGCACCGGGGTCACCGCGATGCTGCCGGCGGCCATGGCGGCGAGGTCGGTGCCCTCCTCCTCGTGGTAGCCGTGCTCGCCGCCGTAGATCCAGTAGCGGCGCCGGCCGTCCTCCTCGCTCTGCAGCTCGAGGCGGTCGCGGTAGATCCGCTTGCCGAGCCGCGTGACCTCGACACCGCGCGGCTCGCCCGCCGGCACGTTGATGTTCAGCAGCGTGCCCTCGGCGAGGGGGAACTCGTCGAGCTCCTCGACGATGCCCGCCACGAAGCGCGCGGCATGCGAGAAGTCGAACTGGTCGCCGAAGCGGAAGTCCATCTCCCGCGCCGCGCTCTGCTGCGAGACCGCGATCGCGGGCAGGCCGAGCACGATCCCCTCCAGCGCGGCGGCCACCGTCCCCGAGTACGTGATGTCGTCGCCGAGGTTGGCGCCGTGGTTGATTCCGGAGATGATCACGTCGGGCACGAAGCCGTCGATCAGCGACAGCGCGAGCCGCACGCAGTCGACTGGCGTGCCGTCGGTGGCGTAGCCGACGGTGCCGTCGCCGAAGTCCACCTCCTCGACCCACAGCGGCCGCCGCGTGGTGATCGAGCGGCCCATCGCGGAGCGATTGCCGTCCGGCGCGACCACCTCCACGCGCGTGTCCTCGAGCGCGACGAGCGTCCGGCGCAGCGCCTGCAGGCCGTCGGCCTGGATGCCGTCATCGTTGGTGAGCAGGACCTGCACGGGGCACGGAGTCTAGGTCCGGCCGGACAGGACAACCGCACGTTCGAGGGCCTTCTGCGCGGGGTTTTCCACCGTTCCCTGGCAGTACGCGCAACCGCCACGTACGCTCGCCCGTGCTGTGCTGGAGAACCTCCCCGCCTTCCTGCTCGTCGCGCTCGTCGTGGTCTTCACCCCCGGCCCGGCCACCGCGTTGGTGATCCGCAACGCGCTGCGCGGCGGCACTCGCGCCGCATGGGCGACGACGGCGGGGAACTCGACGGGCATCTTCCTGTGGGCCACGGCTTCGGTGCTCGGGATCTCCGCGCTCGTCGCCGCCTCCGAGGCCGCCTTCAACACGCTGAAGATCGTGGGCGCCATCGTGCTCGTCATCATCGGCGTGCAGTCGCTGCTGCACTCGCGGCGCGGGATGCCGGTCGAGCTCGACGCGCCCGCCCGCTCGCGAAACCACTACCGCGAGGGGCTGTTGACCAGCTTCGCCAACCCGAAGCTCGCGGTGTTCTTCGTCGCGCTGTTCCCGCAGTTCATCCCCGAGGGAGACCCGGTGCTGCCCGCCACGGTGATGATGGCGCTGATCATCGTCGTCATGGACCTCATCTGGTTCACGGTGATCGCACTCGCCGTCAGCCGCGCCAAGCGCGTGCTCACCGAGCCCAAGTGGCAGCGGCGGATGGAGGCGGCGAGCGGCAGCGTCCTCGTCGCCCTCGGCATCCGCCTCGCGTTGATCAGCAGGTGACGCCGACGGCACGCCGATGAGTTCGCGGCCGCTGCTCGGTCCTAACCCACATGAGCAACCGCGAGCCCACAGCGACGTCCAATCTGGACAAGACGACCGAGAGCGACCACCTGCCGTGGAGCCGGGCGCTCGACCTGCTCGACGGCGGTGCGTTCCGCGACGACGCGGCGGCCTTTCTCGGGACCGTGCGGCCCGACGGCAGGCCCCACTCGATGAGGATCGGCGCCGCCTGGTACGACGGCGACGTCTACTTCCAGACCGGCCGGCAGACTCGCAAGGCCCGCAATCTCGAAGCAAACCCGGCGTGCACGCTCTCGGCGAGCCTGACGGGGATCGACCTGGTCTTCGAGGGCGTGGCCGAGCGGGTCACCGACGGCTCGACGCTCGAGGCCGTCGCCGCCGTCTGGCGGGAGGGAGGCTGGCCTGCTGAGGCCGGCGGGGACGGAATCGTCGCTCCCTACAACGCCCCGGGCACCGGGGCGCCGCCGTGGCAGGTCTACCGAATCGCCGCCCACACCGTGTTCGGCGTCGCGACGGCAGAGCCGTACGGAGCGACTCGCTGGCAGTTCAGTAGGTGACGCTGGCCAGCGCGAGGCCGTGCGCCGGCGCGGTCTGCGCGGCGGCGCTGCGCGGCGCGCCGTCGAGCAGCGCGATGAAGGAGTCGACCGTCCGGTTGCCCACCGCGACCTCGAGCATCGTGCCGACGAGCACGCGGTTCATGTGCCGCATGAACGTCTCGGCGGTGATCCAGAACTCGAGCAGCTCGCCGTCCTCGCGCCACTCGGCGCTGTGGACGTCGCGGACGAAGAGCACGTGCTCCGTGTCGGTCGGGGTGAAGGCGGTGAAGTCGTGGCTGCCCGGGAGCGCGGCGGCGCAGGCGTCGAGTGCCTCGCGGTCCAGCGGCCGCGGATGCCACAGCGCCCGGTCGCGCCAGAAGGCCGAGCGGGTCGGGCGGCGCAGGAGCCGGTAGCAGTACGTCCGCGCCGTCGCGTGGTGCCGCGCGTTGAAGCCGTCAGCGGCCGGCGTGCAGGCGGTGATCGCGACGTCGGCCGGCAACAGCGCGTTGAGGTTGCGGGGGTCGAGCGCCTCGTGCTCGTAGGAGGCGACCTGGCCCCAGGCGTGCACCCCGGCGTCCGTGCGGCCGGCCACTGTGACCCGGACTTCCTCGCGCAGGATCGTCGACAGCGCGCGCTCGACCTCGTCCTGCACGGTGCGCTGCCCGTTCTGCCGCGCCCAGCCCGCAAATTGCGTGCCGTCGTACTCGAGATCGAGTCGGCTCGTCACGCGGGGCACCCTACGACCGGCCATACTGCGGTGCATGCCGACGACCCGTGGTACGGAGACCGGTCCAGTCGCGGCGCCCGCACAGACGCGCGCGTCCGTCGAGATCAGGCCGGCCCGCAGCCGCCGGGAGGTGACGACGTTCATCCGGCTGCCGTGGAAGCTCTACGAGGGCGTCGAGCAGTGGGTGCCGCCGCTGATCTTCGAGCGGCGCAAGCACCTCAACAAGCGCACCAACCCGTTCTTCGAACATGCCGAGGCCGAGTACTTCGTCGCGTGGCGCGGCGATGAGCCCGTCGGGCGCATCAGCGCCCACATCGACTACCGGCTCGACGAGGCGCAGGGCGAGCCGTGGGGGCTGTTCGGGTTCTTCGAGTGCGAGGACGACGTCGAGACCGCGGGCGCGCTGCTGGGGGCCGCGGAGGCCTGGCTGCGGGAGCGCGACCGGCCGTTCGCCCGCGGGCCGTTCGACTTCACCACCAACCACGAGTGCGGGCTGCTCGTCGAGGGCCACGAGTACCGGCCGCAGGTGCTCGAGAACTGGCACCACCCCTACTACGCGAGGCTGCTGGAGGCGCACGGCTACGCCAAGGAGGTCGACCTCTTCAAGTGGCAGCTGCTCGGCTCGGACTACCACCGCGTCCACCCCGTGATCTTCGAGCTCGCCGACAAGCTCGAGGAGGAGCACGGCATCACCGTCCGCAACATGCGCCGTCGGGAGTTCCAGGACGAGGTCCGCAAGTTCATGGACGTCTACAACACCGCGTGGCAGGCGAACTGGGGGTTCGTGCCGCTGACCGACCACGAGCTCGAGGACTTCGCCAAGCAGCTGCGCCCGTTGCTCGACGAGCGCTGGGCCTACGGGGCCGAGACCCGTGGTGGCACGACCGCCGGTGCCGCGCTGTCGCTGCCGGACTACAACTTCGTGCTGAGCGCGGTCGGCAACGGGCGCCTGCTGCCGTTCGGGTGGATCAGGGCGCTGCGGGCGAAGCGCAAGATCAAGGAGGTCCGCGTGTTCGCGCTCGGCGTCAAGAAGGAGTTCCGCCACACCGGAACCGCAGCCGGCCTGTATGCGAAGACGTGGAACACCATCCGTGAGCTGGACATCCCGCGGCTCGAGACGGGGTGGATCCTCGAGACCAACGAGCCGATGAACCGCGCGATGGTCGCCGTCGGCGGCGACATCATCAAGCGCTATCGCATCTTCGGCAAGCGCCTCTGAACGCGCTTGGCGGCGCGGCGCGCCATGACGTGGCCGGCGAGCGCCACCGACCACAGCGCGAGGACCGGTCCCGGCCAGTAGAGGCCCTCGCCGGTGGCCGCCCACACCGCGGCAAGGCCACCGTTGACGGCCGAGAAGGTGATCGCGTGCGTGCGCACCGCCGCGCGGCTGAGCGGCCCGCCGCGCCTCGGTACCCGGGGGAGGTCGCGGACCAGTGCCGACAGCTCGTTCTGCGTCCGGGCGCGGGTGGCGAGCTCGAGTCGTTCCTCGAGCTCCTCGTCGTCGAGGCGGCCCTCCGCGTAGTGGTGGCGCAGCGCTCGAGCGCAGCGATCCCTGTCGGCGTCCGACGCCCTGACCTGCCGCCTCAGAGCGGGCGGTCCGGCGCGGCCCCCCAGCTGTCGTCCACCCGCCATAGCCACACGGGAGGATCGACGGGATCGCCGTGCTCGTCAAACGGCCCCAGGCGGCGCAGCGCCGCGAGCAGCTCCTCGCGGCCGGCGATGCCCTCCTGCGCGGCGGCGACGATCAACCGCGCCGCCTGGCTCGCGGACTCGCGGCCGTCGAACAGCGCCTCGGGCTCGACGCCGTCGACCGGCGCGTGCGGCAGCGCGAGCCACACCTCGCGGCCGGCGCCGAGGTCTGTGCCCTGGGCGCCGTCGAACGCGATGACGGGCAGCGGCGCCAGCGCGGCGGCGCGCTCGCTCTCGGGCTCGCCGGGGAAGCCGGCGAGGATGAGCACGTCGGCGTCCGCCGGGTCATCGGCGCGTGGGAGCCCGGCCACCCGCAGCTGGCTGTCGATCTGCAGGCCGTAATCGTGCTCGCCCGCCACGACGTGCGCGCGCCGGCCCGTGGCGAGCAGGTCGGCGGCGATCCGCTGCGCCACGACCGTGTCGCGCGCCACCATCCGGATCACCGTGCCGCGATGGTCGGCCGGATCGTCGTCGCAGCCCGGCTCGTCGTCGCGCGTCACGCCTGCCCAGGTCGCGACCGGCGCGATCAGCGGCAGGCCGGCGGGGGCGGTCGCCTCGACGGCCTCGGCGACGTCGCGCGAGCGGTAAGGCCCGATGACCGCCACGGCCTCGGGGTCCCCCGCGGCCACCCCGGCGCCCCACATCGGCGCGTGGTAGCCGTGGGCGCAGTGGGTGATCCCGGCCGGCCGCAGGGCCTCGGTGACCGCATCGGTCAGCGACGCTGGGAGGACCGAGTGCACGATCATCGCCGCAAACGTTCCCAGATCGCGATCCCCTGTTCGCGGGCACGTGTTGGCGCGCGGACACTCGGTGCGTCACACTGCAGAGCATGGATCGCGACGGTCGCGAGCCACGCCCGATCAGCCATTCGTTCATCCGTGTCGGCATCGGCTCCGACATCGGCTTGTCGCCGCGGCGCCGCTTCAGCCCGCCGCGCCGGTTGTGCACCCACTGCGAACTGCCGGCCGACACCAACGAGCCCACGTGCCCGGTCTGCGGTGCGCTCTACCCGGTCCGCGGTGCCTTCGCCCGGATGCGCGCGCGGCTGCGGCGCGGTTAGCGCAGGCGCCGCCGCGCCTCGTCCATCCGCCGCCGGTCGCGCTTCGTCGGCCTGCCCTCCCCGCGGATCACCTGCTGGGCCGCCTCGCGGGCCTGGGCGACGTGCAGCTCGCGCGCCGCGACGCTGTCGGGCGTCTCCTCGTAGAGCAATGCTGCCTCGCGCGCCGGACCGCGCCGTTCAGCCAGTCCGCGGACGATCACCGTGCGGCGCACCTGGCCGATGACGATCTCCACCTCGTCCCCGACCCGGACCTCCCGGCTCGGCTTCGCCCGCTCGCCGCCGACGTGCACGCGCCCGCCGGTCACCGCCGCGCTCGCCAGCGACCGCGTCTTGAAGAACCGCGCGGCCCAGAGCCACTTGTCGACCCTCACGACAACAGGGTCTCAAGTCCCAGCCGCAAAACGCCGATACGTCCAGTACCTACCCGTTGACTTCCGAAGGCCCGCTTCTCTCCCTGGCGGGCCTTCGTGTTTAAGGGCTCCTAGACGAGCTCGAGGAAGACCATCTCCGTCGCATCGCTGCGACGGGGGCCCAGCTTGAGGATGCGGGTGTAGCCGCCCGAGCGCCCCGCGTAGCGCGGCGCGACCTCCTCGAAGAGCTTGTGCACGGCGAACTTGTCCTGGCCGAGCGTCGAGAGGGCCTGCCGGCGGGCGTGGAGGTCGCCCTTTTTGGCCAGCGTGATGAGCTTCTCGACCTCGGGCTTGACCGCCTTGGCCTTGGCCTCGGTGGTCTTGATGCGCTCGTGCTCGATGACCTCCTTGCAGAGGTTCTTCATCAGCGCCTTGCGGTGGGCGCTGTCCCGGCTGAGCTTGCCGCGCTGCTTCTGGTGGCGCATCGTTCTGACTCCTCGAAGGTCCTACTCGTCGCGAAGGCCGAGACCGCGCGAGTGCAGGGTCTCGACGACCTCGTCGATCGACTTCTTGCCGAAGTTCGGGATCGCGGCCAGCTCGCCCTCGCTCTTGGTGATGAGGTCGCCGACGGTCTGGATCCCCGCCCGCTTGAGGCAGTTGTACGAGCGGACGCCGAGCTCGAGCTCCTCGATGAGGATGTCGTGCATCGGGCCGCCGGGCTGGGTCACCGCGGCGCCGCCGGCGGCCGCGCCGACCTGGGCCGGAGCGTGGCCGTTGCCGTCGAGGGCCGCCACGCCGCCGCCGATCGGGGCGATCTCGGCGTCGGTGAAGATCTTCAGGTGCGCGATGAGGATCTCGGCCGCCTCGCGCAGCGCGTCCTGGGGCTCGACGCTGCCGTCGGTCTCGATGTCGAGCGTCAGCTTGTCGTAGTCGGTGCGCTGGCCGACGCGGGCCGGCTCGACCGCGTAGGCCACGCGGCGGACCGGCGAGAAGATCGAGTCGATGGGGATGACGCCGATCGGCTGATCGGGGGTCTTGTTCTCCTCGGCGGGGCGGTAGCCACGGCCGCGGCCGATCGTCATGTACATCTCGAGCTTGGTCTTCTTCTCGAGCGTCGCGATGTGGGCGTCCGGGTTGAGGATCTCCACGCCGGAGGGCAGGTCGATGTCCTTGGCCGTGATCTGGCCGGGGCCGGTCACGACCAGCGGCGCCTCGACCTCGGTGGCGTCGGAGTGCATGCGGCACACGATGCCCTTGAGGTTGAGGACGATGTCCGTGACGTCCTCGGTGACGCCCTTGATCGTCGAGAACTCGTGCGCGACACCCTCGATGCGCACGCTGGTCACCGCCGCCCCCGCGAGGGAGGACAGCAGGACGCGCCGCAGCGAGTTGCCGAAGGTGTATCCGAAGCCGCGATCGAGAGGCTCGATCGTGAACGAACCGCGAGTGTCCTCGACGGTTTCGCTGGAAATTCGGGGGACTTGGAAGTCGAGCATGTGTGGAGGAGGTCCTGTCGTCGTCAGTCCCGTCGCCCCCCGCTTGCGGGTCGGACGGGTCAAGTCTTGTGATTACTGCGAACTACTTGGAGTACAGCTCGACGATGAGCTGCTCCTGGACCGGAGCCGCGATCTCGCCGCGCTCCGGCCTGCGCAGCACCTTCGCGGTGAGCGCGTCATGGTCTGCCTGAAGCCACGCCGGCACCTGTGCCGTCAGCTCGGTGGCGTCGCGGATGATCGCGTCAGCCGGAGTCTCCGACTTGACGGCGATCACGTCGCCCTCGCGCACCTGGTAGCTGGGGATGTCCACCCGCCGGCCGTTGATCGTCCAATGGCCGTGACGGATGAGCTGGCGCGCCTGGCGGCGCGAAGCCGCGAAGCCCAGGCGGACAAGAACGTTGTCGAAACGGCGCTCGAGCAGCGAGAGGAGGTTCTCGCCGGTGATGCCCGGCTGGCGCGAGGCCTTTTCGTAGTAGTGGCGGAACTGCTTCTCCAGAACGCCGTAGTAGCGACGCGCCTTCTGCTTCTCGCGCAGCTGGACGCGGTACTCGGACTGCTTCTGGCGCCCGCGGCCGTGATCGCCCGGCGGGTAGGCGCGGCGCTCGACGCCGCACTTGTCGGTGAGGCAGCGCTCGCCCTTGAGGAACAGCTTCTGGCCCTCGCGGCGGCACTGCTTGCACTGTGCTCCGGTGTCGCGGGCCATCAGACACGCCTCCGCTTCCGGGGCCGGCAGCCGTTGTGGGCCTGCGGCGTCACGTCCTTCACTCCCGTCACCTCGAGGCCGGCGGCCTGCAGCGAGCGGATCGCCGTCTCGCGGCCCGAGCCCGGGCCCTTGACGAAGACCTCGACCTTCTGCAGCCCCTGCTCGATGCCCTTGCGGGCAGCGGCGTCGGCCGTGACCTGCGCGGCGAACGGCGTCGACTTGCGCGAGCCCTTGAAGCCGGCGCCGCCGGCGGACTCCCACGCGATGACGTTCCCCTCGCGGTCGGTCAGCGAGACGATCGTGTTGTTGAAGCTGGTCTTGATGTGCGCCTGGCCGATCGGGATGTTCTTCTTCGGCTTGCGGCGGCCGCGCTGCGGCCTCTTCGGTGCGGGCATTACTTCTTGGTGGCCTTCTTCTTGCCGGCGACCTGCATGCGCTTCGGCCCCTTGCGGGTGCGCGCGTTGGTCTTGGTGTTCTGACCCCTGACCGGGAGGCCACGACGGTGGCGCAGGCCGCGGTAGCAGCCGATCTCCATCAGGCGCTTGACGTTCTGGCTGCGCTCACGGCGCAGGTCGCCCTCGACCATCAGCTCGGCGTCGATCCTGTCACGCAGCCGGCCGACCTCGTCCTCGGTCAGGTCGCGCACGTAGGTGTCGCGGCTGATCTGGAGGTCGTCGAGCAGCTGGTTCGACGTCGAGCGGCCGATCCCGTAGATGTAGGTGAGCCCGACCTCGATCCGCTTCTGCAGCGGCAGGTTGATACCGGCGATACGTGCCATCGACTAGCCCTGCCTCTGCTTGTGGCGGGGGTTCGAGCAGATCACCAGGACCGCGCCGTGGCGGCGGATGATCTTGCACTTCTCGCACATGGGCTTGACTGAAGGCCTGACCTTCATGTTTCCTTCCGGAAGAAGAGGGCGATTCGGCACTCGCGCAGCCCGAAATGGGCGCGCGGAGCGCGACCAGCCAGATTAGCAAAGGTTCGGCCACGGCCGGTCCGCCGGCCCGGCTCAGCGCGAAAAGCCGAGAATCAGGTCCGCCGCCTCGGCCGGTACGTCGAGTTGCGGGCAGTGGCCGACGCCGTCGAGGATCACCCAGTCCGCCTGCGGGAACGCCGCCCGGTGGCCCTCCGCGGCCCGCGGCCAGGGCAGCAGGCGGTCCTCGGTCCCCCAGACGATCCGCAGCGGGCAGGTGACCCGCTCGGCGTCGAGCGGCCAGCCGTGGATCCTGGCGCTCTCGATGAACGCCGGAGCGGCCGTCGCGCCGAGCACGCCGAAGAGCTGGGCCACGAGCAGGTCCTTGGGGATGTGCTCGTAGTTGACCGTGAGGTACTCCGTCGCGCGGCGGCGGCCCTCCGCCGTCGAGAGGATCGCGTCGGCGTGCGGCGCCGCGCGCTCGACCGCCGCGATGACGGCGAGGTGATGGTCGAGCGTCCCGGAGTAGGCGTCGTCGCCGGGCGCCCAGCCGCCCGCCGGGGCGAGCGCCACGACCGAGCGGGCACGGCCGCGCGCCGCCAGCGCCAGCGCCACATAGCCGCCGAGGGAGTTGCCGGCGAGATCGGCCACGTCCAGCCCGCGCTCGTCGAGCTGCGCCTCGACCCCGTCGAGCAGCGCGCCCGCGTCGACCGTTGCGTCGATCGCCGGGCCACCGGCATGACCGGGAAGGTCGATCAGGACCACCTCCCGCTCGCGCTGCAGCGCGGGCAGCACGAGGTCCCATGTCCTGGACGTGTCCAGGAAACCGTGGATGAGAACGAGCGGCTCGATCAGCCCGCGGCCGACGCGCCGTTCTCGACGTGCCACGGCGTCAGGATCCGCGGCCCGTCGGCGGTGACGGCGATCGTGAACTCGAAATGTGCCGCCAGCGAGCCGTCCTGGGAGAAGATCGCCCAGCCGTCGTCGCCCATGCGCACCTGGTGGTGACCGGCGTTGACCATCGGCTCGACCGCCAGGACCATGCCCTCCTCGAGCAGCGGGCCCTTGCCCGGATCGCCGTAGTTCGGGATCTGGGGCTCCTCGTGCATGGCCCGGCCGATGCCATGGCCGACCAGCGAGCGGACGATCGACAGGCCTTCGGCCTCGACGCACTCCTGCACGGCGTGCGAGACGTCGCCGAGCCGGTTGCCGGGACGGCACTGCTCGACGGCCGCGAACAGCGAGGCCTTGGTGACGTCGAGGAGCTTGTCCGCCAGCGCGGAGACCTGGCCGACGGGGAAGGTGCGCGCGGCGTCGGCGACCCAGCCGTCCTTGACCACGCCGACGTCGAGGCTGATGACGTCGCCGCGCCCCAGCTTGTACGGGCCGGGGATGCCGTGGACGACCATCTCGTTGGGCGAGGCGCAGATCGAGCCCGGGAATCCGCGGTAGCCCTTGAACGCCGGCGTCGCCCCCTGGGAGCGGATGAACTTCTCGGCCGCCTCGTCGAGCTCGGCGGTGGTGACGCCCTCGCGGACCTTCGACTCGAGCAGCTTGAGCGTGCGGACCAGGATCTCCCCGGCCGCCGCCATCTGGTCGATCTCGGCGGGGCTCTTCTTGATGATCATCGCCGTGCCCTCAGGCTAGGGCTAGAGCTCGTCTTCGAGCCGCAGCGTGGCGACCGTTGCCCGGATGTGGTCGTGGACCTCCGTGGGCGAACGGGAGCCGTCGAAGCGATGCAACAGGCCGCGGTCGTCGTAGAACGGGATCAGCGGCGACGTCTGCTGGTGGTAGACGTCGAGGCGCTTGCGGACCGTGTCGGGCTTGTCGTCCTCGCGCTGGATCAGCTCGGCGCCCTCGTGATCGCAGACGCCTTCCTGCTCGGGCGGGTCGAACTCGACGTGGTAGACGTGCTCGGGGTTCTCCGAGCAGACGCGGCGCCCGGAGATGCGCTTGACGATGTCCTCGTCGGGCGCCTCGATGAGCAGCACGCCGGTGAGCTTGCGGTCGAGCTTCGCCAGCGACTCGGCGAGCGCCTCGGCCTGCTCGACGGTGCGCGGGAAGCCGTCGAGGAGGAACCCGTCAGCGCAGCTGCCGCCGCTGACGCAGTCGAGGATCATGCCGATGATCACGTCGTCGGGCACGAGGTCGCCCCGGTCCATGTACTCCTTGGCCTTGGTCCCGAGCTCCGTGCCCTCCTTGACCTGCGCGCGGAGCATGTCGCCCGTCGCGATGTAGGGCAGGTGGAAGTCCTCACGCAGGCGCCCGGCCTGCGTGCCTTTTCCGGCCCCCGGGGGGCCAAGCAGAATGAGGTTCAGCTCCGACACAGCACGTGACAGGTCGGCCGCGGACGGCGACGCGGCGGACATTAGTGGACCACTACTTCAGGAAGCCTTCGTAGTTCCGCATCATCAACTGCGCCTCGAGCTGTTTCATCGTGTCGAGTGCGACGCCGATGACGATCAGGATCGAGGTACCGCCGAAGAAGAAGTTCGCGCTCGTCTGGTTGATGAGGATCGTTGGCAGCGCTGCGACCGCGGCCAGGTAGAGCGCGCCCGGGAACGTCAATCGGGCGAGGATGCGGTCCAGGAATTCGGCCGTGGGTCTGCCTGGCCTCACCCCCGGTATGAAGCCGCCGTACTTCTTGAGGTTGTCGGCCTGGTCGACGGGGTTGAACGTGACCGCCGTGTAGAAGTACGTGAAGAGGATGATCAGCAGCGATTCGCCGACGACGTAGGCCCAGCCGTTGGGGCTGAAGAAGTTCGAGACGTCGCGGGCCGCGGGGGTGTTGATCAGCTGGCCGACCGTCGGCGGGAAGGCCATCAGCGAGGCGGCGAAGATGACCGGGATGACGCCGGCCATGTTGACGCGCAACGGCAGGTAGGTCTGGCCGCCGCTCGTCATCCGGCGGCCGATGACGCGCTTGGCGTACTGGACCGGGATCCGGCGCTGGCCCTCCTGGACGAACACGATCGCCGCGATGACCGCGAGGGCGATGAACGGCATCATCACCTTGAAGACCTGGTCGTTGTTCGTCCACCACGCCTGCACGCCGCGCGGGAGGCCACTGACGATCGAGGCGAAGATCATCAGCGAGATGCCGTTGCCGATGCCGCGCTGGGTGATCAGCTCGCCCATCCACATCAGCAGGATCGTGCCGGCGGTGAGGCTGATGACGATCAGCAGCACGTGCGGCGCGTCGAACCGGTCGATGACCGGCTGGCCGGCGTTGGCGCTGAACGACTTGAAGAGGAACACGTAGCCGATCGACTGGGCGAAGGCCAGGCCGACCGTCAGGTAGCGCGTGTACTGCGTGATCCGCGCCTGCCCGACCTCGCCCTCCTTGGAGAGCTTCTCGAGCGACGGGACGACCACCTGCAGCAGCTGCAGGATGATCGAGGCCGTGATGTAGGGCATGATGCCCAGCGCGAACACGGCGATGCGGCTCAGACCCCCGCCGCTGAAGAGGTTCAGGAACCCGAGGATGTTCGAGCCGCCGAACTGGCTCTGGATGTCCTCGACCGCCTGCGTGTTGATGCCCGGCACCGGCAGGTGCGAGCCGACCCGGTAGAGCGCGAGCAGCCCTGCGGTGAACAGGAGCTTCTTGCGGATCTCCGGGACGGTGAACGCGCTGAGGATCGTCGCGAGCATCGAGAGGCGCGAAGGCTACCGGCCGGACGGGGTCGGACCCGCCAGCTACTCCTCGTCGTCCGCTGCGGCGTCGTCGGCCGGGGCGTCGTCCGCCGGGGCCTCGTCGGCCGGAGCGTCGTCCGCCGAAGCCTCCGCCGCCGGAGCTTCCTCGGCCGGAGTGTCGGCTGCGGGCGCCTCGGCCTCGGCCTCGGGCGCAGCCTCCGCCTCGGGCGCGGCCTCGGCCTCGGGCGCCGGAGCCGTTGCCGCCGAAGGCGCTGCGCTCTTCGGCTTGCGCGCCTTCTTCGGCTTCTCCTCCGGCTCGCCGCCGATGTACTCGACGGTGCCGCCGGCGGCCTCGATCGCCGCTCGGGCAGCGGCCGAGAAGCCGTGGGCCGTGACCTTCAGCTTCTTCTTCAGCTCACCGCGGGCGAGGATCTTGACGTTGACGTCCTTGCGCGTCGCCAGGCCGGCGGCCGCGAGCGTCTCGGGCGTCACCTCGGCGCCGGCGTCGAAGCGGGCCTCGAGGTCCTCGAGGTTCACGGGCTGCGTGTGCGTCCGGAACGGCTCGAACGGCATCGACATCTTCCGATGCGGGCCGCGCAGCTTGCGCATCCGCATGTGGATCGGCATCTGGCCGCCCTCGAACCGCGCGCGGTCCTTGGCGCCGGAGCGCGAGCCGTAGCCCTTCTGGCCGCGGCCCGACGTCTTGCCCAGGCCGGAGCCGTGACCGCGCCCAACGCGCTTGCGGTCCTTGCGCGAGCCCTCGGCAGGCTTCAGGGAGTGCAGGCCGATGGTGTCGTTCTGGTTCTCGTTCTTCTGCTCAGCCATCGTTCTCGTCCACCTTGATGAGATGCCGGACGCGGTGGAGCATCCCGCGGGTCTGCGGGTTGTCCTTGACCTCGACGGTGTGGTTGATCCGCCGCAGGCCGAGCGAGCGCAGCGTCTCACGCTGCGCGTGGTTCGCACCGTTCTTCGACTTGACCTGCGTCACCTTCACGCCGACTCGCCCTCCTCAGCGGGCGGAGCTTCCTCGGCCGGAGCCTCGGGCTCGGCCGGAGCCTCGGGCTCGGCCGGAGCCTCGGCCTCGGGCTCGGCCGGAGCGGCAGTCTCGGCCTCGGGCTCGGCCGGAGCGGCAGGCTCGGCCTCGGGCTCTGCGGGCGCATCGCCGTTCGTCTCGGCGGGAGCGTCGGCGGAGATCGTCTCCACGGCACCGGCCTGCTCACTGAGGCCGAGCACCTGGTTGACGCTCAGGCCGCGCAGCTCGGCGACCTCCTCGGGACGGCGCAGGGACTGCAGCCCGGCGATCGTCGCCTTGACGAGGTTGATCGGGTTCTGCGAGCCGAGCGACTTGGAAAGCACGTCGTGGATGCCGGCGAGCTCGAGCACCGCGCGGACGCCGCCGCCGGCGATGACGCCGGTACCGGGCGAGGCCGGGCGCAGCAGCACGCGGCCGGAGCCGTAGATGCCGAGCGTCTGGTGCGTGATGGTCTGGCCGTGCTTGGGCACCTTGAAGAGGTTCTTCTTGGCCGCCTCGACACCCTTCTGGATGGCGAGCGGGACCTCGTTGGCCTTGCCGTAGCCGACGCCGACGATGTCGCGCTCGTCGCCGACGACCACGAGGGCCGTGAAGGAGAACCGGCGGCCGCCCTTGACGACCTTGGCGACGCGGTTGATCTCGACGACGCGCTCCTGCAGGTCGAGCCCGCCGGCGCTGACGGTTCTATCGATGGTCTGGATGGGCATAGCGAGCAGTGCAGGCTAGAACGCCAGGCCGCCCTCCCGTGCGGCCTCGGCCAGAGCCTTGACGCGGCCGTGGTACTGGTAGCCGCCGCGGTCGAACACGGCGCGCTCGATGCCGGCGGACTTGGCCCGGTCGGCGAGCGCCTTGCCGACCTGGCCGGCCTGGTCGCCCTTGCTGACGCCGGGGAACTCGGTCCACTGCACGGCGGCGAGCGTCTTGCCGTTGAGATCGTCGATGAGCTGCGCGGAGATGCCGCGGTTCGAGCGGAACACGCTGATCCGCGGCCGCTCGGCCGTGCCGACGACCTTCGCGCGCACGCGGCGGCGGCGCTTGAGGCGGCGCGCCTCCTTGGTGAGAACGGTCATGCCCTCTTACCGACCTTCCGGGCGACGTACTCGCCCTCGTAGCGGATGCCCTTGCCCTTGTAGGGCTCCGGCGGCCGCTGCTTGCGGATGTAGGCGGCGAGCTCGCCGACCTGCTGCTTGGAGTTGCCCTTGACGATCACGCGCGTGGGCTGGGGCACCTCGAACTCGATGCCCTCCGGCGCCTTGACCGGGACGGGATGCGAGTAGCCGAGCTGCAGCTCGAGGTCCTTGCCCTTCAGCGCGGCGCGGTAGCCGACGCCCTGGATCTCGAGCGACTTCTGGAAACCGGTGGTGACGCCCTCGACCATGTTGGCCACGAGCGAGCGGGTCAGCCCGTGCAGGGCGCGGTGCTCGCCGCGATCGGTCGGGCGCGTGACGTGCAGCTCGCCGTCCTTCTCCTCGACGCCGATGTCGCGGCTCTTGCGCTCTGACAGGTCGCCGCGCGGGCCGGCCACGCGGACGACCTCGGGCTCGACGGTCACGGTGACGCCGTCGGGAACGGGAATGGGCTTGCGGCCGATGCGGCTCATGCGCTCACCAGACCTCGGCGACGACCTCGCCGCCGACGCCCTGCTGCCGGGCCTCGTGGCCGGTCAGGACGCCCCTGGACGTCGAGACGATCGAGGTGCCCATGCCGCCCTGGACCTTGCGGATCCCGCCCGCGGGCGCGTAGTGGCGCTGGCCCGGGCGCGAGACGCGGCGCAGGCCCTGAATGGCCGGCCGGCGGTCCTCGGTGTACTTGAGCTGCACCCGGATGACCTCACCCGGATGATTCTCGTTGGGCGCCTCGACCTCGTAGTTGTTGATGTAGCCCTGCTCCTTGAGGATCCGGGCCATCTCGACCTTGAGCTTGGACGCGGGGATGTCGACCGTCGAATGGGCGGCCTGGATCCCGTTGCGGATCCGCGTCAGGAAGTCGGCGATGGGGTCGGTCATGCTCATGCGGCTACCAGCTGCTCTTCGTCATCCCGGGGATGTAGCCGTTGTGGGCGAGCTCGCGCAGGCAGATCCGGCAGATGCCGAACTTGCGATACACGCTGCGCGGCCGGCCGCACTTGCGGCACCGGGTGTACTCACGGGTCTTGTACTTGTTCGGGCGCGCCTGACGGACGCGCTGCGAAGTCTTGGCCATCAGGCTTCCTCTGTTTGCTCTTCAGTGGTTTCCTCGGCGGGAGCTTCATCGCCGGGACCTTCCTCAGTGGCCGCCTCTTCGGCGACCGGCTCACCTGTGCCCGCCGACGAAGTCGGCTGGGTATCGGCGGGAGCCTCTTCCTCGACCTCGGCCGCGGGCACACCCTCGTTGCCGGGCTCGTCGGTGACGATCGGCGAGTCGGTGTCCGCCGGAGCGGCCACCTCCGCCTCGACCATCGGACTCTCCTCGGCGGCAACCTCGGCCGGGGCCTGCTCGTCGGGCAGCAGCGGGCGCTTGCCCTCGCGGCTGAACGGCATGCCGAACGCCTCGAGCAGCGCGAACGCCTCGCCGTCGGTCTTCGCGCTCGTCGTGATGGTCACGTCGAGGCCGCGGACCTGGTCGACCTTGTCGTAGTCGATCTCCGGGAAGATGATCTGCTCGCGGACGCCGATCGTGTAGTTGCCGCGGCCGTCGAACGACGTCGTCTTCAGGCCGCGGAAGTCGCGGATCCGCGGGATGGCGATCGACAGCAGGCGATCGAGGAACTCATACGCGCGCTCCTGGCGCAGCGTGACGCTCAGGCCGACCGGCATGCCGTCGCGCAGCTTGAACGCGGCGATCGACTTCTTGGCCCGGCGGACGTTGGGCTTCTGGCCGGCGATGGTGGCCAGCTGCTCCTGGGCAGCGTCGAGCATCTTGGAGTCCTGCTTGGCCTCCCCGACGCCCATGTTCAGCGTGATCTTCTCGATCTTCGGGACCTGCATCACGGACGTGTAGCCGAACCGCTGCTGGAGCGCGGGGCGGATCTTGTCCTGGTACTCGGTCTTCAGTCGTGCCATCGCGATCAGTCCAGCTTCTGCCCGGACCGCCGCGCCACGCGGAAGCGCTTCCCGTTCTCACGGGAGATGCCGACGCGCGTGGGCTTCTTGTCCTTGGGATCGATGAGCATGACGTTGGAGACGTGGATCGGGCCTTCCTTCTCCACCACGCCGCCGATCGTCTCGGCACGCTGTGCACCCGGCACCTGCTGGGGACGCGTGTGGCGCTTGATGATGTTCAGGCCCTCGACGTAGACGCGGCTCTTGACGGGATCGACGCGCAGGACCTTGCCGGTCTTGCCCTTGTCCTTCCCCGAGATGACCACGACCTCGTCGTCCTTGCGGATCTTGAGACTAGCCATGGCTCAGAGCACCTCCGGAGCCAGCGAGACGATCTTCATGAAGTTGCGCTCGCGCAGCTCGCGAGCCACCGGCCCGAAGATGCGCGTCCCGCGCGGGTTGTTCTGGGCGTCGATGATCACCGCCGCGTTCTCGTCGAACGCGATGTAGGTGCCGTCGTCGCGGCCGAACGGCTTCTTGGTGCGCACGATGACGGCCGTGACGACCTCACCCTTCTTGACCGAACCCTGCGGGTTGGCGGCCTTGACCGTCGCGGTGATGATGTCGCCGACGTGGGCGTAGCGGCGCTTGTGGCCGCCCTTGACGCGGATGCAGAGGATCTCGCGGGCGCCCGTGTTGTCGGCGACGCGCAGGCGTGACTCGTTCTGGATCACTTGGCCCGCTCCAGGACCTCGACGAGGCGCCAGCGCTTGGTGCGGCTCAGCGGGCGCGACTCGATGATGGTGACCAGATCGCCCTCGTTGGCGTCGTTGGTCTCGTCGTGGGCGTGCAGCGTGCTCGACGAGCGGACGATCTTCTCGTAGCGGCGATGGCGGCGAGCGGTGTCGACGCGCACGGTGATCGTCTTGTCGGCCTTGTTGGACACCACGAGGCCTTGGCGCGTCTTGGGGCGGCCGGGGCCGTGCTCGGCGGTCGACTGCGTCTTGGCCGGGCCCTTGTCGGTCCGCGCGGCGTTGGCGGTCTTCGCCTTCTCGCGGCGGCGGCGGCGCTGGGCGGCCTTGCGCTTGCGCTCCTCGATGCGCTCGGCGGCGCGCTCCTCGGCGGTGCGTGACGGACGCTTGGAGGCCTCGACGTGCTTGGCCGCGGTGCGCTGCTCCTTCTTGGTGAGCGGGGCAGGCTTCTCGCCCTCGTCCTCGGCCGGAGCGTCGTCGCTCGCAGCCTCCGGGGCGTCCTCCGCAGGCGCCTCGGCCTCAGCGACGGGCGCCTCCTCGACGGGCGTCTCGGTCTCCTCGACCTCAGGTGTCTCGTTCTCTTCAGCCATCAGATGTTCTCGGTGTTGATGCCGCGCTGGCGCGCGATGGTCATTGCGCGGGCGAGTGCGCGCTTCGAGTTGCCCAGGCCTGCGGTGTTCTCGAGCTCGCCGGTGGCGTGCTGGAACCGCAGCCCGAAGATCTCGCGCCGCTGGGTCTTGATGTGATCGACGAGCTCCTCGTCGGTGATCTCGCGCAGCTCGGACGCGTTCATCAGACGTCCTCCGCCGAGACGAACTTGGAGCGGACGGGGAGCTTCATGGCCGCCAGGCGGATCGCCTCTCGCGCCAAGTCTTCCGGCACGCCGGCCAGCTCGAACATGACGCGGCCCGGCTTGACGACCGCCACCCAGCCCTCAGGCGAGCCCTTGCCGGAGCCCATGCGGGTCTCGGCAGGCTTCTTGGTGAACGGCTTGTCGGGATAGACGTTGATCCAGACCTTGCCACCACGCTTGATCTTGCGGGTCATGGCGATACGAGCGGCCTCGATCTGGCGGTTGGTCAGCCAGCCGGCGTCGAGCGCCTTGAGGCCGTACTCGCCGAACTGCACCTTGGTCTGGCCGCGCGAGAACCCGGGCTTGCGCCCGCGGTGCTGCTTGCGGTGCTTGACGCGCTTCGGAGAGAGCATCTAGCGACCACCGCCTCCGCGTGGACCGCCGCCACCGCCGCGGCCACCGCCGCCGCCGAAGCCGCCGCCACCGCCGCGACCACCGCCGCCGCCGAAGCCGCCACCGCCGCCACGGCCACCGCCGCCACCGAAGCCACCGCCGCCGCGACCACCGCCGCCACGACCGCCGCCGCCGGGACCGCCGCCGCGACCGCCGCGACCGCCGCCGCGCCCGTCACCGCGGCCGCCGCGACCGCCGTCGCGCCCGCCCTGGGCCTCGTCGGCGCGCTGCGGCGCCTCCATCTCGGTCAGGTCGACGCCGGTGAAGCCCTCGGGCATGATCTCGCCCTTGTTGATCCAGCACTTGACGCCGATGCGGCCGAACGTCGTGCGGGCCTCGTAGAAGCCGTAGTCGATGTCCGCGCGCATGGTGTGCAGCGGGACGCGGCCGTCCGAGTAGGACTCGGTGCGGGCCATCTCGGCGCCGCCCAGGCGGCCGGAGACCTGGATCTTGCAGCCCTTCGCGCCCGAGCGCATGGCGCTGGTCAGCGAGCGCTTCATCGCGCGCCGGAAGGCGACGCGGTTCTGCAGCTGCTCGGCGATCGACTGCGCGACGAGCTTCGCGTCGAGCTCGGGGCGCTTGATCTCGAGGATGTTGACCTTGATCGACTTGCCGGTGATCCGGTGCAGGTCCTTGCGCAGCGCGTCGACCTCGGAGCCGGACTTGCCGATCACGATGCCGGGGCGCGCGGTGTGGATGTTGACCTCGACCTCGTTGGCGTCCTTGCGGATCGTGATGTCGGAGAGGCCGGCGTGGGCGAGCTTGTTGATGATGTGCTCGCGGATCCGGATGTCCTCCTCCAGGTAGTCCGCGAACTCCTTCTCGTTGAACCAGTTGCTCTTCCAGTCGTGGATGTAGCCCACGCGCATGGATTCGGGGTGAACTTTTTGACCCATCTGTGCCTCAGTCCTTCGGCGTGAGCGTGATCGTCAGGTGGCTGGTGCGCTTGCGGATGCGTGTCGCGCGGCCCATGGCGCGCGGGCGGAAGCGCTTGAGCGTCGGGCCCTCGTCGGCGGTGACGGAGGCGATGCGCAGGTCGTCGCCGATCAGCTCGTGGTTGTGCTCGGCGTTGGCGACGGCGCTCTGCAGGAGCTTGCGCCAGTCCTCGGCCACGTGACGCGGGGTGTGGGCGAGGATGGCGAACGCCTCGTCGACCGACTTGCCGCGGATGTGGTCGCAGACCAGGCGCGCCTTGCGCGCGGAGGTGCGGACGTACTTGGCGTGGGCGCGCACGGTGACGCGCTGCGCCGGCGCCTCGTCCTTCTTGGCCGCGGGTTTCGCCTCGGCCTTGTCGCGGGCGCGCGTCCGCGAAGCGGGAGTCTTCTTCTGCCCGGCGGGCGACTTCTCGGCCGCCTCGGCCTCCTCCTTGCCGACGCCGGTCTCCTCGGCCGCGGTGGCCTCGGCCTTCTTCGCCCGCGGCTTGCGCGGAGCGGCCGGCTTCTTGGCCGCGGCCTTCTTGGGCTTTGCCTCGGCCTTGGCGTCGGCGGCCTGGGCCTCGACCTTCGCGTCGTCGACCGCGGCGTCCTCGCCCTTGTCGGCCTTCTGCGCGGTGGTCTTGTCGTCAGCCATCGCTAGCGGACCTTCCCCGAGCCGGCGTGACCGCGGAACAGGCGGGTCGGCGCGAACTCGCCGAGCTTGTGGCCGACCATCGCCTCGGAGACGAACACGGGCACGTGCTTGCGGCCGTCGTGGACGGCGATGGTGTGCCCCACCATCTCCGGGAAGATCGTCGACGTGCGCGACCACGTCTTGACCATCGTCTTGTTGCCGGAGCTGTTCATGGCCTCGATCCGCGACATCAGTCGCTCCTCGACGAACGGCCCCTTCTTGCTTGAACGACTCATCGACTAACGCTTGCCCTTCCCACGACGGCGGCCGCGCACGATGTAGCGGTCGCTGTCCTTGTTCTTCTTGCGGGTGCGGTACCCGAGCGTGGGGACGCCCCACGGGGTGACCGGATGACGGCCCGGCGTGGTGGAGCCCTCGCCGCCGCCGTGCGGGTGGTCGACCGGGTTCATCGCCGTGCCGCGTGTCTGCGGGCGCACGCCCATGTGACGCTTGCGGCCGGCCTTGCCGATCGTGACGTTCTGGTGCTCCGCGTTGCCCACGGTGCCGACGGTGGCGCGGCACTCCTGGCGGACCATGCGCATCTCGCCGGACGGCAGGCGCAGCGTGGCCATGCCCTGGTCCTTCGCCATCAGCTGGGCGGAGCCGCCGGCGGAGCGCACCATCTGCGCGCCGCGGCCGGGCTGGAGCTCGATGTTGTGCACCGTGGTGCCGACCGGCATGTTGCCGAGCGGCAGGCAGTTGCCCACCGACGGCTCCACGCGCTCGCCGCTGATCACCGTGGCGCCGACCTGCAGGCGCGCCGGGGCGATGATGTAGCTCTTGACGCCGTCGGCGTAGTGCAGCAGCGCGATGTACGACGTCCGGTTGGGGTCGTACTCGATCGCGGCGACCTTGGCCGGGATGTCGTCCTTGCGGCGCTTGAAGTCGATCCGGCGGTACAGGCGCTTGGCCCCGCCGCCGCGATGGCGCGAGGTCTTGCGGCCGTACGAGTTGCGGCCACCGGACTTCTTGAGCCCCTCGGTGAGCGACTTCTCGGGTGTCGTCTTCGTGATCTCGGCGAAGTCGGGATACGAGACGAAGCGCATCCCCGGCGAGGTCGGCTTGGGCTTGCGAACGGGCATCAGCCCTCCTCCAGGCCTTGCAGGGTGGCGAAGATCGGGATCGAGTCGCCCGCGCGCACCTGGACGATCGCCTTCTTCCACGAGCGCGTGCGCCCGCTGGTCAGCCCGCGCCGCTTCGGCTTGGACTTCACCGATGCCGTGCGGACCTCGACGACCTTGACGTCGAAGAGCTCCTCGACGGCCTGGCGGATCTGGGTCTTGTGCGCGTCGGGGTGGACGCGGAACGTGTACTTGTCGGCCGAGGCGAGCACGTAGCTCTTCTCGCTGACGACCGGGCGGATGATGATCTTGCTGGCGTCCATGGCTACGCCGTCGCCTCCTCGCCTGTGCCCGCCGGCTGGGTATCGGAGCGGCGCGTGGGGACCTTGTTCGCGCGCTCGGTGAGCTCGTCGATGGCCTCCTTGGAGGCGACGATCGCCGCCGCGCCGATGACGTCGACGACGCCGACGCCACCCGCGGGCAGGACGCTCACGCGGTCGATGTTGCGGAAGCTCAGCGCGGCCTGCTCGTGCTCGTCCGTGAGGATCACCAGGATCGAGCCGCCGATCAGGTCGCCCAGCAGCGCTGCGGCCTTCTTGGTCGAGACCTCGTCGACGAAGGGCTGGGCGTCGATCGCGTGGATCGAGCCGCGCTCGGCGTGGACGGAGAGCGCGCTGCGCAGCGCGGCGCGGCGCTCCTTGCGGTTGACCTTGAACGTGTAATGGCGCGGCGAGGGGCCAAAGACGGTGCCGCCGCCGGTCCACACCGGCGAGCGCGACGAGCCGGCGCGGGCGCGGCCGGTGCCCTTCTGGCGCCACGGCTTGGCGCCGCCGCCGCGAACCATGCCGCGGGTCTTGGTGGCGTGCGTGCCCTGGCGGCGCGCCGCCATCTCCGCGCGGACGGACTCGTGCACGAGCGGGCCGTTGAACTCGGCGCCGAACGCCGCGTCGTCGAGCTTCACCGTGCCGGTGCCGCCGAGCGTCTTGGCCGACCTAGCCATCGGTCCGCACCTCCACGATGCCGTTCTTGGGCCCGGGCACCGAGCCGCGGACCATCAGCAGGTTCTGCTTGGCGTCGACCTCGACGATCTCGAGCCCCTTCTGGGTGACGCGCTCGTTGCCCATCTGGCCGGGGCCGCGGATGCCCTTCATCACGCGCGCGGGCCAGGCGGACGCGCCGATCGAGCCCGGAGCGCGCACGTTGTGCGAGCCGTGCGACTTGGGGCCGGCGCTGAAGTTGTGGCGCTTGATCGTGCCGGCGAAGCCCTTGCCCTTGGAGGTGCCGGAGATCTTGACGGTCTGGCCGACCTCGAACGCCTCGACGGTGACGGTGTCGCCCACGAGCCACTCGCCCGCGTGGTCGCGAAACTCGACGAGGTGCTTCATCGGGGGCGCGCCGGCCTTCTTGAGGTGGCCGAGCTCGGGCTTGGAGAGCAGCTTCTCCTTGGTCGCGCCGAACGCGAGCTGGACGGCCTCGTAGCCGTCGCGCTCGTGCGTGCGGATCCCGGTCACCGGACAGGGGCCGGCCTCGAGCACTGTGACGCGCTCGACCCGCCCGTCCTCCTGGAAGAGCTGGGTCATGCCGAGCTTCTTGGCGAGGATGGCGGTCATGGTCAGCCGAGCTTGATCTCGATGTTGACGCCGGCCGGGAGGTGGTCGAGCCGCTGGAGCGAGTCGACCGTCTTCGGCGTGGGCTGATGGATGTCGATCAGCCGCTTGTGCGTGCGGATCTCGAAGTGCTCGCGCGAGTCCTTGTCCTTGAAGGGAGAGCGAATCACGCAGTAGACGTTCTTCTCCGTGGGCAGCGGAACGGGCCCGGTCACGCTCGCGCCGGTGCGCGCCGCCGTCTCGACGATCTCCTTCGCCGCGGTCTCGATCGCGGAGTGGTCGTACGCCTTCAGGCGGATGCGGATCTTGTTCTGGGCCAGGCCGGCCATGGTTCGGTTCTGAACGTCTTTCTTCTCGTGTGTCTAGAGCGCGGCACGGGGCAGGCCTTGTTACGGGCCCGCCCCAGGGCACTCCTCAGGTCGTATCTGGTACTGGCGAACTACTGGATGACTTCGGTGACGACACCGGAGCCAACGGTCCGGCCGCCCTCGCGGATCGCGAAGCGCAGGCCGGGATCCATGGCGATCGGCTGGATGAGCTCGATCTCCATCTGGACGTTGTCGCCGGGCATGACCATCTCCGTGCCCTCGGGCAGGTTGGCCACGCCGGTGACGTCGGTGGTGCGGCTTTCCAGCACAGTGGGATCCGAAGCTTGGAATTCACGTGACTTGAAGTCGCGGC
>JADMIO011356665.1_pt1 | contig 73618 bp, 29 predicted proteins | sample 8958161 | NCBI WGS metagenome assembly JADMIO01 (sample SAMN16585339, study PRJNA669376) | soil metagenome | isolation source: Crop rotation soil | place: USA: Cullars Rotation, Alabama | collected 2011
GCCGCGACTTCAAGTCACGTGAATTCCAAGCTTCGGATCCCACTGTGCTGGAAAGTTACCTGGTATGGGAAGAGTGTATCATATAAAGGCATTCTTCCAAGTACAGCATCGGTGGTGGTGATCCGTTCATGCAACCAGGAATGTGCAGTATCGCCGGGCACTACGCGGTATTCAAATGATTTGGCTGAATCATTTTTTACTACTCCTGCATACACAAGTGTATTGTATGCACTCTGCACCGTCCGGTAATCCGGCTCAAACGAACCATCATGGCAGGCGGGAACTGCACACTTTTTACTCAAAATATATTTATGAATTCCCAGGAATGAATTGGAATCAACCGCGATTTCAGGGACCTTATTTTCCGGGTATTGTAATGTATCATAAGGGTTAAGCGGCACTGTACCTTCCAGGTTGGTGATGGAATCTTTGCAGGAAAATAAAACTGCTGTAACAGCAAGAACTGTTACAATTTTTCTAAACCCTGTATTCCGGATAATATTCATAGATCAGACGAACGCTTCGTTTAAAACTCTTCCTTCAAGCATGCCGGCGGGAATATCATTGTAATAACCCAGGATATGAGCGATGGTCGGCACAATATCAATGGTTTCACCAACAGGGCTGGCAGAAGAACCCAGCACCTGGTTCTGTTTCACTTTCCCTGCAGGACCCACAACCAGCGCAAACACTCTCCTGGAATTATCATCGCTCGTATGATCAAATGCTTTCAACCCGTTCCTGTCTGTGATCGTATTCGGATCAAGATTTCTTCCGTGATCAGGCATGCAGATCATGATGGTATCGTCTCTCAGTACCGGGTCACTCTGAATTTTATTCCACAGCCACCCGACTCCGTAATCAGCTTTATGCATCAACTGAACATAGCCGGAGAAATCAGCATGGCATGCATCACAGTTAAATGTATTAATGACGAGGAGCTCAGGAGCAAAATTTCTCAAAACTTCCCACGCATACTGAATGTTGATGAGATCTCCCGTCATCTCGCCGGCATTCACGCCGTTTGGTAAAGGCATTTCGATCTGGCCATTCTGTGTTTTCTGTAACACATTTTTCAGGAACGTCTTGATCTTTTCCTTGTCGGTTGGATTATTAATGATTCCCGGCAGATCAGAAGCAGTGTTACTGAAATTCCCGTCGAGGAAATTTTTGATCGAATTTATTTTGTTCACGTCATCCGGTTGAAGATTCAACCCGTTGGCGAGATAATCTCTTCCCGCTTCAATAAATGTAGAAGCAGGCCTTAAATAATTTGCGCCGTATTTCGGACCATACATGTTGTGCTTGCTGTAATTCAGTGAAGGATACGGACCTAACCCTTCACTCATCCACCAGCAATTGATTGCGCTTCTTGCCGGATCGGAATGACGACGGTAATATTCAAACACAGTCGGGAAATCAGGATTGATATTCAGATCCAAACCTTTTTCTGTATAAGCTCCTGTTATCGCGGCGGAATGTCCGTTGTAATGACCTGTAGGTCCCGTTTTATATTTCACTTCTTTAAAAAGTGTTCCCTGCGCCTGCAGCGGAGTAGAAAGAATCGGGTTCCACGATTGATAAATACCCAGGGAGGAAGAAGGAGCTGAACCACTGAACATATTGCGCATGACATTCCCCGTTGCCGGCAATCCCTGCCCAGCAAGAAACGCCTGGTCAATCGATTCCTGGTGGCGAACACCTCCCGCAAACAAAACAAAAACCACGTGGTTAACTACGCGTGTTCCGGTTCCGGCGAACAATCGTCCTGAAGGAAGAAGATAAGGGGCAAGAAAAACACCTGCGGTGGCTGCCCCGGCTTTTTTGATAAATGTTCTGCGGCGCATCAGTAGAAAAGATATTCGTTAGACAAAGAGAAAGCGGCATAAATCACCTGGGGTGTTACAGTCGCATCGGTATTGATCAGGTTGCGGAAATAAAATTTTTCATATTCAGTCGGATTCCGCAGGTAAAAACGCTGGTAGGTATTAATGATGAACTGGTCAACGTTGGATTTCATTTCTGAAACAGTCGGAATCTGCACACCTGGCTTATTGAGCAGGTTGTACAAAATCATTTCATTGGCTATTCCTTTATCTCCTAGAGAGAGAGTGGCTTCTGCCTGTCCGTTTAAATCTTTGGATGAAATAGATTGATTGAACAGGTCTGAATGAAGAATGGAAATATACTGAACACTGCTCTTCTGCTTATTCTTCTCTGCGTTGCTCTGGTACAGTTTAACCGGATCAACTTCGTAAATCACGTTGTCGTACTTCGTCTGTTGGATGATCTCTTTTTTGCACGAAGAAAATGCTATGAGTGTTACAGTAGCGAAGAAAAAGAGTGTGCGTCTCATATTGTAAAGGTTAAAGGTATAAGGCATAGGGTGTAAGAGCGCATTTGCCTTATGCCTTAAACGCTCTACCCTAAACCATTTTCTAAAATCCCGCATAGTCTTTTGAAATGATTAATTTTTTCTGAAAAGCCGGCAGGTTCATTGTCTGTGAAAGTTCCTTCGTTCCTGCTGCCATCTCTTCTGATCCCGGAACCCTGAGTAAAAGCTGCAAATAAGTTTTTCTAACCAGTCCCTCCATGAACTCCGGCGTATTCACCAGGATGTTCTGAAAGTCGCTCTTGCTTCCGCCATTTTGCAAAAACAAAATCGCAGGTTGTCCATCCACCATCGATACACCGAAATCCAATTCTCCATCCGTCGGTTCTCTCCCCAGCAAATCATTGAAAACTCCTTTCACAAAATTTTCGGAGCCCATGTTTACCTGGTCGTAGAAATAATTATCGATCATCCGGCGGTAATATTCCCGGATATCTATTGTCCCGTTTTTTAAATCTTTGCTGATGCTTGCAAGTTTATCGAGCCGGTTGATCTCAAAATCATAAAAGAAAAGAGGAGCGCCTGCTCCGCCCAGCGTATCTCTTATATAATGTAAAAGATAAAGCTCCCCGAGTATAGCTAAGCTGTCGGCGCTGTTCAGCATTTGTGAGCTGGATATTTCAAACAGCCTTTGATAATAGCCGGAGGTGGTCAACAGGTCTTTTACAATCTGGTCACGCGACGTGCTATCCAGGTTATTCTGTAACAGAAAATTTGCCTTTGTATCCAGCTCAGCAGATGTCGGTTCATGACCAACGAGGTCGACATAGATTTTATTGACGTATAAACGAACCTGGAGATTAGTCACTTCATCATAGTGCGGAGCCTGGTTACCTATTATAGTTGTATCTTTATGTATATCCACATAAATGGGATCTTTCTTGCAGCCGGTCAATGCAGCAATAAAAACAACCGCTGTAAAAACAAATGATGGTAGAAGGGCTTTCATTCGTTGCAACGCTCTTAAGACTGAGGAAACTACTAAAGGTTTAATGGGTGAATTTAAAGGAAAGAATTGAATTGACTGGAGAAGGTTTAGGAGGTATTAACAGCAAATTGTTTGATTTGAGAAGTATTCAATCGTATTCTTTCCCGTTGAAAACCCTGAACCGTGATGGCTATTGAAAATGTCAAATATCGAATTACATTGCGCGCAAAATTTCTATTGAATATGAAAATGAAGGCATTTTCCATGGTTCTTATCATTATCCTGATGATAGCTGCCGTACTTCCCGCGAACGTTGGCTTCAAGCTGATGTTCTACCCGAAAGATGCAGCGCTGTCTATGAACATTTCCGCTGTGAACGAAGATGTAACACGCGCCATGCTCGTGTTGTCTGCCTACATTATTTCCTGGGTAGTCCTTTACGCACTTTCCCTTGTTTGGATTCTTCGAAAAAAGAAGGAAGGAATGACACTGGCTTTATTCCTCGGAATTGTAACACTGGGGAGGGGTCTTCTGCTTATTTATTTCTATAACACTCACGATCTCGGCGATTCCATCGTCGCCTATATCATGATCACCATCGGCGCCGCCTTGACCGCTTCAGCTACCCTGGCTTTGCGTGAAGTCAGCAAGCCTGAATCGGAATAAGCAAACAACTCAATTTTTCTTTTGACCGGGTTGTTAGTAAATACAGAATTCCCTCTGGTAATTCTTTCCTAACTTTTTACTTTTGCGGCCATGTATTATAAAAACATTATTGAAACGATCGGACGTACTCCGCTAGTGAAGCTGAACCGGGTGACGAAGGATTTACCCTGTACCGTCCTCGCCAAAGTGGAATCATTCAACCCGGGAAATTCTATTAAAGACCGTATCGGTGTGAAAATGATCGAAGATGCAGAGAAAAAAGGCTTGCTGAAACCCGGCGGAACTATAATTGAAGGAACCTCCGGCAACACAGGAATGGGATTAGCGCTCGTGGCGATTGCCAAGGGCTATAAATGTATTTTCACGACCACAGATAAGCAGTCGAAAGAGAAAGCGGATATTTTAAAAGCAGTTGGCGCGGAAGTAATTGTTTGCCCAACTAATGTGGAGCCCACTGATCCCCGCTCCTACTACTCTGTTTCCAAAAGATTAAGTACGGAAATTCCGAATTCATTTTATCCCAACCAGTACGACAACCTCAGTAACAGCGCTGCTCACTATGAAACTACAGGCCCGGAGATCTGGGAGCAAACAGAAGGAAAAATTACTCACCTTGTTGTAGGAACCGGAACCGGGGGAACGATCTCAGGAACAGGAAAATTTCTGAAAGAAAAAAATCCGAATATCAAGCTGTGGGCAATTGACACTTATGGTTCCGTACTGAAAAAATACCACGAGACAAAAATTTTGGATGAAAAAGAAATCTATCCTTACATCACTGAAGGCATTGGAGAAGATATACTTCCCGCCAACGTGGATTTCAGTTTGATCGATCATTTTGAAAAAGTAACAGATAAAGACGGCGCCCTCATGGCCCGCGAGATCACGAAAAAAGAAGGGATCTTCGTCGGTTATTCTGCCGGCTCCGCCATTCAGGGACTGTTACAGATGAAAGCACTTCTGAAGCCGACCGACCTGGTCGTCGTGATCTTCCACGATCACGGCAGCCGCTATGTCGCCAAGTTGTATAACGACGACTGGATGCGCGACCACGGATGGTTGTCCGTAAAAACCGTGAAGGATATTGTGGATGTGAAAGCCGGCGAAGAATTGATTACTGTAACACCTGATGATTCTGTTACCACCGCCATCCAGCTCATGAAAGAAAAAGACATTGCACAGGTCCCGGTAGTTAAAAATCGGGAATGCATTGGCACACTGACAGAGAGCGGCCTGCTCGCAAAGCTGCTCGCTAACCACGAGGTGAAGAATAAAAAAGTGAATGAAGTAATGGAAAAGCCATTCCCGGTAGTGAGCGACGAAACGACTATTGAAAGACTTTCAGGCATGATTACCAAAGACAATCCGGCCGTGATGGCGAAAGACGGATTGGGTAACCTGCACATCATAACCAAATACGACATCATTCAAGCATTGGCCAAATGAGAATCAAACAACCCAAACTCCCGAAAAGAAAAAGAATTATTGCAGCAAAAAATCAGTGCATATTTGTTTTCCGGATCTTCGTCCGCGGAACAAAGAGCAATGAATTTATTTACTGACCATCTCGGAAATATTATTTCCCTTTCTCAGACGCCGAAGAGAATTATTTCACTGGTTCCTTCGCAAACGGAATTGCTGTATGATTTAGGTTTGAAGGAAGAAGTGGTGGGCATCACTAAATTTTGTGTTCATCCTGAAGAATGGTTCCGAACGAAAACGAGGATAGGCGGAACAAAAAAAATCAACTTCGAAAAAATCGACGAGCTCCGGCCTGATTTAATTATTGCCAACAAGGAAGAGAACGATGAGCAGCAAATCAAAGAGCTGCAAAAGAAATATCCTGTTTGGATAAGCAACATACAAACGATTGATGATGCATTCGATATGATGAGATGTATCGGAATAATTGTCAAAAGAAAAACAGAAACCGAAAGATTAATCACAGAAATTAAAATCGGGCTCAAGACGCAAGACAAAAGACAAAAGACCGCACTATATTTTATCTGGAAAGAGCCTTACATGATCGCAGGCGGAGATACTTTTATAAATGAGATGATGAAACTTGCTGGTTTTAAAAACGCAGCCGAAAACCTTAGCCGTTATCCCGCTTTAGAAAAATCTGAAATCCTTAATCTTAAATCTGAAATTCTTTTGCTCTCCTCCGAGCCTTTTCCTTTTAAAGAAAAACACCTGGTGGAAATGCAGGAAGATTTTCCCGATTCCAAAATCATCCTTGTAGATGGCGAAATGTTCTCCTGGTATGGCAGCCGCATGAAATTAGCCCCGGAATATTTTCAAACATTGTATAAACATTTGAAAACCGATTGATTCCCTCATTCCCATTTCAAAAAATTCCTGATTACATTTGCCTTCCTAATTAAAAACCAATGGCAAATACAGCAACAGCAAACGGAACAGACAAAATAACTCAGCTTCTCCAGGAAAAAGCTGAATACCTGCTCGATCACGTGAGCGGAACGATCGATAAAAAAAATCTTCATCTTCCTGGACCGGATTCAATTGATAAAGTATGGAGCGAATCTAACCGCACACCTCAAGTGCTAAGAAGTTTACAAACTATTTACGGGAACGGCCGTCTTGCCAACACCGGCTATGTTTCCATTCTCCCGGTTGACCAGGGTATTGAACATTCTGCCGGCGCTTCTTTTGCTCCGAACCCCGCTTATTTCGATCCTGAAAATATTGTGAAACTTGCCATGGAAGGCGGATGCAACGCTGTAGCCTCGACTTATGGTGTGCTCGCTGCGGTTTCAAGAAAATATGCGCATAAAATTCCTTTCATCGTAAAGATCAATCACAACGAATTCATCTCCTACCCTAACAAATATGACCAGATCATGTTTGGTTCAGTGAGAGATGCATGGAATTTAGGAGCTGTAGCAGTAGGTGCAACAATTTATTTTGGCTCGGATGAATCGTCACGCCAGATACAGGAAGTAGCGAAAGCTTTCGATGAAGCACATCAATTGGGAATGGCTACCATTCTCTGGTGTTACTTGCGTAATTCTGGTTTCAAGAAAGACGGAGTGGATTATCATGCAGCAGCTGACTTAACCGGCCAGGCAAATCACCTGGGTGTTACAATCCAGGCAGATATCATCAAACAAAAACTTCCAACCAATAACGGCGGTTTCACCGCTATCAACTTTGGAAAGACTCATCCTAAAGTTTACCGCGAACTCACAACCGATCACCCGATCGATCTGTGCCGCTACCAGGTAGCGAACTGTTACATGGGAAGAGTGGGATTGATCAATTCAGGCGGTGAATCCAAAGGCGCTTCCGATTTGGCTGAAGCTGTTTATACAGCAGTAGTAAATAAGCGCGCCGGCGGAACCGGTTTGATCTCAGGAAGAAAAGCATTCCAGAAACCAATGAAGGAAGGAGTTGAGTTGCTCAACACTATCCAGGATGTTTACCTTGACAAAAAAATCACAATAGCTTAATAGGTCTTGAGTAAATCGTCTTGCGTCTTGAGTATGCGTAAAGGATTTTCCCAATAAAAAAATATTAGAATGAATAATTATAAAAACCTGAAAGTTTGGAAAGAGGCTATGGATTTGTGTGTAGAAGTTTATCAATCAACTAAAATGTTCCCGAAAGAAGAAATTTATGCACTTACCTCGCAAGTTAGACGAAGTGGAATTTCAATTCCTTCTAATATTGCTGAAGGCGCAGGAAGGAATTCGGAAAAAGATTTTAATAATTTTCTAGGAATAGCAAATGGATCTTGCAATGAATTGGAAACTCAAATGATTCTTGCTTATAGACTTGCATTGATAGATGAAAAAACAATGGATCAAATTTCGGATAAGACTAATTACATCCAAAAAATGATTTTTAACTTGCAAAAAACTTTGAAGAAGTAACGTATCCTGTTAACTCGCAAGACTAACGACGCATTACTAACAACTCAACATGGCCTGGTTTAAGAGAAGCAAAGAGGGAATTACCACTTCAACTGAAGAAAAGTTAGAAGTGCCGGATGGCGTATGGTGGAATTGTCCTTCCTGTAAAAAAACATTTCCCACTTCAGACATCCAGGAAAATTTATACGTCTGCCCGAATTGTAACTATCACGCGCGCATCAATTCGGTGGAATATTTCCCGATGATTTATGATGAAGGCTCGGTGAAGCTGCTGTTTGAAGATTTAGAACCAAAAGACTTTCTCGGGTTTACAGATCTGAAACCATACAAAGACCGTTTGGTTGAAACACTCAAGAAAGCGAATGTCAGCGAAGCGATCAGCGTGGCTTCCGGGAAGGTAAATGGCAATAAGCTGGTCACTTGCTGTATGAATTTCAATTTCATTGGCGGCTCTATGGGAAGCGTGGTGGGCGAAAGAATTTCCAAAGCGATCGATCATTGCATTCAGAAGAAATACCCGCTGCTCATTATCTCCAAATCAGGCGGCGCCCGGATGATGGAATCTGCTTTTTCATTAATGCAGCTGGCAAAGACTTCTTCTAAACTTACCCTGCTCGCTGAAGCTAAACTTCCTTATATCTCTTTGATGACGGACCCGACCACGGGAGGTGTTACAGCTTCATTCGCCATGCTGGGCGACATCAATATCGCCGAGCCGCAGGCATTGATCGGTTTTGCCGGCCCTCGTGTAATTAAGGAAACGATTAAAAAAGATCTTCCAAAAGGTTTCCAGCGTTCCGAATTTTTGCTGGAGCACGGTTTCTTAGATTTTATCGTTGAGCGGAAACAGCTAAAGGAAAAACTGTCCGAATTAATAGAGCTGTTTAAAGCGTAAGCTTCCCGGTTATTTATACTGTAACATATTCAGCTTCTCGCTGCAGAATTCATATTCACGCGCCTGGTTCGAGCAAACAATTACCAACCGGCCGGCGGTATGTTTTTCCACCAGGTTGATATACCATCGGACCCCGCTCTCATCCAGGTTGGTGGTTGGCTCATCTAAAAGTAAAAGCGGTGTATTGGCTAAAACGGCCAATGCCAGCTTCACTCTTTGCTTCATGCCTGAAGAATAAAACCTGATCTGCTTATTCTCTTCCCGCTTCATTCCGACTAATTCAATGACGGCGTCTTCATTCAATCCGTTTAATAATGATTTGAAATTGGATTGAAATTTTAAAACTTCTTTGAGCGTAAATTCTTCAGGCAATTCCAGGTAAGGAGTGCAAAGACTGAGGTGACGAAATATTTCTTCAGAAGGAATTTTACTATTCTGTTCCTGGTAGCTGACCGTCCCTTCGGAAAGAGAAAGATTGCCGGCTATCGTTTGCAATAAAGTTGACTTGCCGCTGCCATTCGGACCCAGTACCGCATATGAATTTCCTTCATGGAAAGTAAATGAGAGATCTCTGAAAATCCATTCGTAATTGTAGCGGCGGGATGCTTTTTCAAGTGTTACAGTCATTCCTCAGGCGTTATCTTCCTGCGAAACTGCGTAGCCTTTCATAATACCTTTTTCGGACCCGCGGATGAATTTCACAATGGCATCTTTTTCCGGGGAAGATTTGAAGTCGGCTTCCACTTCCTCCAGCGCATTGGTTACGTTGAAATGATCCACGAAAATAACTTTGTAGATCTCGTGTATATTATTGATCTGTTCATCGGTGAACCCTCTTCTTTTAAGTCCGACCGAATTTACTCCAGCATAGGATAAAGGTTCTCTTGCTGCTTTTACATACGGCGGAACATCCTTTCTCACCAATGATCCACCGGTGATAAACGATTGTGTCCCGATTTTTACAAATTGCTGTACCGCTGAAACGCCACCAATATTTACAAAGTCTTCAATCACGATATGCCCGGCGAGGTTCACATTGTTTGCAAGTACTACATTGTTTCCAACTACACAATCATGAGCAACATGCGTATAGGCCATAAGCAGGCAATTACTGCCCACTTCTGTTTTATGACTCCATTTGGTTCCGCGGTTAACTGTAACACATTCCCGCAGTGTTGTATTGTCGCCAATGATGGTCACTGCATTCTCGCCTTCATATTTTAAATCCTGGGGAATTGCACTGATAACGGAGCCGGGAAAAATCTGGCAGTTCTTCCCGATCCTGGCTCCATCCATAATGGTGACATTGGGGCCGATCCAGGTTCCCTCTCCAATTTCCACATCACCATAAATAGTACTAAAAGGCTCAACCGTTACTTTCTTTCCGAGTTTCGCAGAAGGATGAATAGAGGCAAGATTGGAAATCACTTTATGTCGTTGTTGTTGTTAAAGACAAAAATATTTTTGTTCGCGTTGCAATAGCTGAAAAAATTAAACATCCTGCTTTCTGATAATTTGTGCAACCAGGTCTGCTTCAGTCACCACTTTATTCCCCACGAAGGCTGTTCCGCGCATTTCGCAGATACCTCTCCGGATAGGACTTAACAGCTCCATTTTCAGGATCAACGTGTCACCCGGGATAACCTTCTGCTTGAATTTCGCATTATCAATTTTTAAAAAGTAGGTGTCCCAATTTTCCGGATCCTTAACGGAATTCAGCACGAACACGCCGCCTGTCTGGGCCAGCGCCTCAATCTGTAACACCCCGGGCATCACGGGATTACCGGGGAAATGTCCCTGGAAAAATTCTTCATTGAATGTTACATTCTTCACACCCACCACGCGGTCTTCAGTCATCTCGATGATCTTATCCACTAGCAGCATCGGGTAACGGTGAGGTAACAGCTTTTCAATTTTCCGTATGTCACAAACAGGCGGCTTGCTGGGATCATAAGCGGGTGCCTGCTTGCCATTTTTTTGTTCCTTAATCATCATCTTGATTTTTTTTGCAAATGCAATATTCGTTGAGTGCCCCGGTCGTGTGCCAATGATCTTGGCTCTTACAGGGACACCAATTAAAGCTAAATCGCCTACCACGTCCAGAAGCTTGTGGCGGGCAGGTTCATTATCATAGCGAAGTTCTACGTTATTTAAATAACCTTCCTTCTTCACCTCGATGTCCGGTTTGTTAAAAATGGCAGCGAGCCTTTTCAGTTTTTCATCCGCAGGTTTTCCATCAACAATTACGATGGCATTGTCCAAATCTCCGCCTTTGATCAGATCGTTATCTACCAGTGCTTCCACTTCATGCAGGAAGCAAAAGGTACGAGCCCCTCCTACTTCATCTTTAAACTCATTAATTTTTTTTATCGATGCATGCTGCCTTCCGAGAAAACTTGAGTTATAATCGATCATTACTGTTACTTCGTAATCATCTGACGGCGTAGCCATCATCTCAACATTTTTTTCCTTGTCGGTGAGATAAACATTGGATGGGAGGTTGTAATAAATACGCACCACCGGTTGTTCTTCAATGCCTGCATACTGAAGCGCATCCAAAAACATTTTAGAACTGCCATCCATGATCGGAACTTCAGGACCGTCGAGTTCTATAAGCACATTATCTATCTGTAAACCCACTAACGCTGCCAATAAATGTTCGATCGTATGGACCTTTGCATTGTTGATCCCGATTGTTGTACCGCGAAGAGTATCCACCACATTATCTACATCCGCCTTAATCAGCGGTTCTCCCGGAAGATCGACCCTTTTGAATACGTAGCCGTGATTCGCAGGAGCAGGCTTAAATGCCAGGTTGACATTTATACCTGTATGAATTCCTTTTCCGGAAATCGTAACGGGAGTTTTTATAGTTCGTTGATTTTCTGCCACTTGGTTGTTGTTGACTTTTATCGCGATGCGAAAGCTAAAATTATTTTTCCTTAGAACGAATATTTTCTTCCAACTTCTCTACACGCTTTTCGAGTTCAGGAAGATGACGAAATACTACCTGTGACCTTAATGAGTCTGTATAATCAAAAGCAGGAGCGCCGTTCCAGGCTTTGCCTTTCTCTTTAATGCTTTTTGAAACTCCGCTTTGAGCGTTCACTTTCGTACCATCTGCAATAACGATGTGCCCGACAAATCCAACTTGTCCGCCAACCACACAGTTCTTTCCAAGCTTCGTGCTTCCTGAAATTCCGGTCTGCGCCGCAACAACAGTGTTCTCACCTATCTCCACATTATGTGCCACCTGTACCAGGTTATCAAGCTTTACTCCTTTCCTGATGATCGTGCTTCCCATAGTCGCCCTGTCAATCGTTGTGTTTGCCCCAATCTCCACATTGTCTTCAATTATAACATTCCCAAGCTGGGGAACTTTCATATACGTTCCATCCGGAAGAGGAGCGAAACCAAATCCATCACTTCCAATAATTACTCCTGAATGAATGATGCAATTTTTCCCGATCTGCGTTTTGCGGTAAAGACGCGCTCCGGCAAATAAAACTGTATTCTCTTCAATAACGGACTCATCTCCTATATAAACCTGCGGGAAAATTTTTGCATTGTCCTTTATCACCACATTATCTCCGACATAGGCCATCGCTCCGACATAAACATTCTTACCGACCCTGGCTGAAGGCGAAACATAGCTTTGCTTGTCTATTCCTGTTTTGTCGGTATCCTCGAGTGAAAATTTTTTCAGCACCTGCGTAAACGAAGCGTAAGGTTCCTTTACGCGGATAAGTGTAACAGATTTATTCAACACCTCTGCATCGGTTGCGACAATTAATACGGATGCTTTAGTAATTCCCGCATACTCCAGGTATTTAGGGTTAGCAATAAAACTTACCGCACCTTCTCCGGCTTCTTCAATTTTAGCGGGATGAGTGATTACTATTTCAGGATTTCCTTCAATCTGTCCGTTCAATAAGCCGTTAAGCTCCCGGGCTGAAATTTGCATAGCGCAAATGTAATTTTTTTGGAGGGAATCGGATTGGAATAGCTTAAACAATGAGTATTTCAATCCCCATTGGGAAACTTGTTACAAAAGTCTTTACAAGTGCGTGTGCATTTCCCTGTGTTTTCAACAGCGAACACACGAAAACCGCCCTGGATTCGTTTTTTCGTTGAAACCATTTTTGGCATTTTTATCGTATAAAATTCCTGGCTAAAACTCTTTCTGCATGAAACAGTTGAGCAATAATTGGATCACTGAAGGACTCATAGATTTTGAGTACAAGAAATATATCCTGCTGGATTACCTGCAGCAGGTGAGTAAAAATTTCGACGATAAGAAACTATACCCTTCTTTGTCGGACCTGATCCAGCACTATCACAACCTCGATGAGCTGAAGAAAAATAAAACGATCGTCTCCAATACTTTTCCGCAGCAGCTCAGTAAAATTGATTTTGAAAATTTTAAAGTTCAGTTTGAAAAGATTTTATTCGACGACAAATGCATGGAAGAGATTGAATCGATTCTCAATTTCGCTATCCCTGCGATCGAACAACAAATGGTTGAAGGGAAAGGATTGTACTTTGATGTTGAACAGGAACTGAAAATATTTCCGATCGGCATTGTGCCGCTGAACCCGGAACTCGGCTATATGTTTCTTACACAGGCAGGATCCAGGCAAACAAAAGTTTACGAGTACTCGATAACTTTATTTGAAAATTCGAATGAAAAATTCAGGGGCATTCGTACGGAATACATCGCCTCCTACAAGCGAAGCATTTCAAATACTTTTGAGAATATTAAAGTTGAACTGATAAAGAACAAAGAAGGGCTGCCGAATCCGTCGACTTTTGTAGTGGAAAGCTCACATAAATTTCCGCTCAATGAAACGCTGCTTCCTGTTGCGAAGCGATCTCTCGTAAGATATATTTTCAGCCAGGCGGCATAAAAAAAGGCAGGATGTTCCGGCCTTTTTTATCACTAAGATTTGACAACTTTTAAAAAGTTGTCAAATCTATGCGCAACTATTTCTGCACCACAAATTTCCTGACGACCTGCTCATTTCCTGAAAAAATTCTCAACAGGTAATAGCCGTTTTCCATTTCAGAAACATTAACCGGGAAGCTGTGTGTACCCGGCTCCAATTGTCCTGCAAAAATATTTTTCACTTCTTTACCCACTATGTCATAAACTGAAACTGTAACACCGTTCATTTGCTTTTCTGTTACAAAAGAAAGCTGGGTTCCTGATGAAACAAGATTCGGGAAGGAAGTAAGCCGGAATTTTTCCGCAGGTATTTCCGGAACGCTTGTTACAGACTGGTGATTTGTATACGCGTTGATGTATTCATATTTTGAACCGTTCTTTTTCCATATGATCGCTGCAAGCCATACGTTATCATGATCATAAGAAGTGGCTAAAGCCTTGCTGAATGAATTGGAATAAGTGGTGTTTTTAGCAATGCTTCCTGCAGCTATTTTATCTCCATACCAGGTGGCTGACATAGCAGCACGAAGCACATGCTCATGAACGGCAGAAGTCCCGATGCCATTCTGATAAGCCACAACATGATCTTCAATAATATAAAGTCCCAGGAAATATTCTCCGCTGGCGAAATTGAAAAACTTCGTCTGGACATTTGCATTTAAGATGCCGGCTGAATAGGAAAATGTATAACTGCAATTGGCCAGGATGATGGTGTTACTGGTCGAATCCACTGCGTCCTCACAATTGGTTCGTGTTATTGACGGATAAACTCCTCCTCCTGCATATTCTGTTTTATCAGCTCCGTTTACAAACCATGCAGGATAACTACCGGTGTAAGGAAAATTATTTTGAATAGCGGCCGCTGTTGAATTATAAAGATATTGATCACTTGATGATGAAAGCAATTCGAAAATGACAGCTTTATCATAATTGTCAGATTCAATTTCCTCCTGAAGTTCCCATCCCCATGTTCCGCAGGGATAGCACCAGGTAGCGGTCTTCTTTGTAACAAGCGCCATCTTCTTTTGCTGAACCTGTGACTGAGCTCCGCAAAAAATAAAAAGCAGGAAAAGCGACGTAAAAATTCTTTTCATGGTAAAAGTTTTTTCAAATATAAAAATTTACATGAACTAAGGAAATACTACTTGGCAACAATCACTTTCTTGATTTCTTTTCCTTGTTTTTGAGAATTGACCACGACCAGGTACGTGCCTTTGCTGAGTTTCTTTGAATTGATCTCTATTTTCGTTTCACCTTTCAAAATATTTCTTGAATTGCTTTCCATCAATTTTCCGGATACATCAAACACCTGGTAGCTGATCTTATCATCTTCCAGGCTGAATACATCTATATTGAAAAAGTCGGAGGCCAGCGTTGGGTTGACTTTTATATAGGAAATCGTTTTTACCTCCGTCCTTTTCTCCATAGGAATCAATGCCGAATAGATATCTATTTCACCGTCATCCGTTCTTCCATCGCTCCAAAAAGGAATGGCAAATGAAGGTGATGTAACAACCTGGATATACTCCCCTATTCCGAAATCCTGGTTCTTACTGCCGATTTTCCGGAAGTCAGACGGACTGTTAGTGACTTTAAATGCAGGTTTAAATGTAACACCTCCGTCAAATGAATAAGAACCATACAAGTCAGTGAGATTATTATTCGGATCATTTCTCCTGTCGTAATAAAATACAGCGACTCCGCCATCTTTTTTTACATCCATCGTTGGATAAAATTGGTCTGTAACAGTTTTGTCATCGTTAACAACAAAGGGAATTGACCAGGTTTTACCCCCGTCAGTTGAACGGCTGAAATAAATATCCAAACCATTTCCTTCTTTAAACTGAATACCATTCGCTGTCCAAACCGCATAAAGATTTCCGGAGGTTGTTCCTGAACTTTTATCCGCATTAATATGAATACACGGATAATACCGCCCGCTGTCAATCCCGGTAATATTTGCCGCCGGCTCGTCAACTGAATAGCGCGGGTTGTGTGTATCACTTATTTTAACATTCGGACTAAATGTATTTCCTCCATCCGTTGACTGCGAATAATAAACGCTGTAAGTGATGTCGTCCTTCGTTCCGTAAAACACGACGTGAATAATTCCATTGTTGTCTACATCGATTCCGCAGTATTGAAGATTTGTAAAATCAGGATCAGAGACTCTTACCGTTGAAGTTGTAAATGCATCGGATGCAGCTTCCTTTTTTCTGAGCCCGATAAAAAGATCGCCTGTTAAAGAATTCGCTTCAAAGAAAGCGCAGTAAAGATTATTGGCAAAAGGCCCGTTGCTCATATCACAAGCCATCCACTGCTTGTCATAAAGCTGGGTAGGCAATTGCAACCCGACGCTTTTGCTCTGGGCGATAAGAGGATGTTGCAGGTTACGGGTCCATGTAACACCTCCATCATCGGAATACGCCCAGTATAAATCCCACTCCCCGCCGCTGAAGGTTCCGTTCAGACTTATCCAGCTGAAATAGCAACGTCCGTTTTTATCATAAGCAAACATCGGGTCTCCGCCGCCGACATTAAATGCGCCTGCATTCAGCGGCGTGGCTTTGAAAGAACTTCTTTTCCAGGTTGCACCAAAATCTTTCGTGTAGTAGATAAAATTTAAAGAGCCGCTTAATGCGCCACTGCTGTTGTTTGCTGATGCCACCATATTAGTGGAGTCAACAGGATTGATAGCCGCGTGCACTTCTGATTCCACTGCAGCGTTGTCTTCACTTACCACTGATTCAGTGCTTTCTGTTTCATCATTTCGCTTTTCAGGATTCTTCATAAAATCTTCAATAGACGAAAAAGGAATTTTTAGTTTTTCCTTATAAGTCCTTGCAATAATATCCTTAGCCCTCTCAGTATTTTTTATTTGAGCTTTAATGGAAGAAAAAGAGATAAGTATTATTAAGAGCGACAGGATTCTTTTCATTTTTAAGAATTGATTGAAGGTTGAAAGGTATAAAAGAAATAAGATTGGAAAAGGAGTCAAAATGCAGGTTAAAAGAGCGAATTATGTCTCTTTTTTTGAAATAATACGACTTATCCACCATCCGGCGAATTCGTAACCTAAATTTAATCCCGTAGCATATATTTGCCACTCCCAAAAAAAAATCTTGATGAACGAATCCGGAATTAAGAACCCCCAGGCTAATCTTTCATCCGTTGGCTTAGGAAATATAAAGACAGCTTACTGGAATCTCTCGCAAACAGAATTAATAGAAAAAACGATACAGCTCGGACAAGGTGTGCTGACTGATACGGGAGCGCTCGCCATTGATACCGGTGAGTTTACCGGTAGAGCGCCCAAGGATAAGTTTATCGTGAAAGACGCAAAGACGGCGAATACTGTTTTCTGGGGCGAAGTGAATCAGCCGATCGAGGAAAAATATTTCGACCAGCTTTATACTAAGATCACTGCTTACCTCTCGGGGAAAGATGTGTTCATTAAAGAAGCAACTGCGTGCGCAAATAAGAATTACAAATTGGGCGTTCGCGTAATTTCTGAATTACCATGGGCTGCGCTGTTTGCCGGTAATATGTTTATTCGCCCGACTGCTGATGAGTTAAAAACTTTCCAGCATGACTGGCTGGTGTTACACGCTCCCGGTTTTAAAGCTGATCCGAAAGTTGACGGAACGCGTCAACATAATTTTGCCATTCTGAATTTCAGCAAGAAGACAATCATAATAGGTGGAAGCGGTTACACAGGGGAGATCAAAAAAGGAATTTTCACTGTACTGAATTACGAATTACCACAAGAGAAAAATGTTCTCTCGATGCACTGCTCTGCCAACATCGGGAAAGAAAAAGACACTGCTGTTTTCTTTGGCCTGAGCGGAACAGGAAAAACAACTTTATCAGCAGACCCTAATCGCGGATTGATCGGTGATGATGAACACGGCTGGGCGGATGACGGCATCTTTAATTTTGAAGGCGGCTGTTACGCGAAATGTGTGGACCTGACTGAAGAAAAAGAACCGCAGATCTTCCGTGCTGTTCAATTCGGAGCGCTGCTCGAGAATATAAATTTTTACCCGGGCACCCGCAAAGTTGATTACACTAATATTAAGAAAACAGAGAACACAAGAGTTTCCTACCCTATCCATCTTATTGACAATGCAGTGGAACCTTCTGTAGGAGGAATTCCAAAAAATATTTTCTTCCTTACTTGTGATGCATTCGGCGTTCTGCCTCCTATAAGTAAGTTGACACCAGGACAGACAATGTATTGGTTTTTAAGCGGTTATACTGCCAAAGTTGCAGGAACAGAAGCGGGTATCACTGAGCCGAAGACAACTTTCTCTACTTGCTTTGGCGCACCCTTCCTCCCACTGAATCCAAACAAATATGCCGAGATGCTGGCGGAAAGAATGAAGAAGCACAATGCGAATGTTTGGCTGGTAAACACCGGCTGGACTGGAGGTTCTTATGGAGTAGGATCCCGCATGAAGTTGTCTTATACCCGCGCAATGATTACAGAAGCGCTGAAAGGTGACCTGGAAAAAGTGAAGTACGAAACACATCCTGTATTTGGACTCGCGTTCCCAACCAACTGCCCTACTGTTCCGGATGAAGTTTTAAATCCCCGTAACACCTGGACTGATAAGAATGCATACGATGATAAAGCAAATGAATTGGCAAAGCAATTTGTAAAGAACTTCGAAAAATTTGCTGCCCACGCCAGTGAGGAAACACGCAATGCCGCTCCTAAAGTGGCCCAGAGTGTTTAAATAATAAGATTGATCTTAACTTAAATAGTCCTTTGATTTTTCAGGGGACTTTTTTTTTACATTCGGCAATGGAATTATACTACGCTCCCGGTATCCTCGATCAAAAATATTTTCTTCCTGAGCAGGAATCTTTTCATTGTATAAAAGTACTTCGTCACCGGGAAGGAGATATCATTCATATTATAGATGGAAGCGGTGGATTGTATCAGTGTGAAATAACAAGCGCGCATAAAGAGCATTGCGGATTTAAAATTATCAATGCGCAAAACGAATTTGGTAAAAGGACATTTCATCTTCATATCGCCATAGCTCCAACAAAAAATAATGAACGGTTTGAATGGTTTTTAGAGAAGGCAACCGAAATAGGCATTGATGAGATCACTCCTCTTATTTGTGAACATTCCGAGAGAAGAAAAATAAAAACAGAACGACTCAACCAGATTTTGGTGAGCGCAATGAAGCAGTCGCAGCGCGCCTATTTGCCTGTGCTGAATGAGCTAACTGACTTTCACGATTTCATAAAAAAAACACAGAGCACTTCCGGTAAATTTATTTGTCATCTCGATGAGAAAAATAAAATTCATTTTAAGTCTGCTTATAAACCCGGTACGGATTCGGTTGTTTTAATCGGCCCGGAAGGAGATTTTTCACAGCAGGAAATCTCTCTTGCAACACAAAATGACTTTCGACAAGTGATTCTCGGAACATCGAGACTCCGAACAGAAACGGCAGGGTTAGTTGCCGTGCATACGGTTAATATGGTAAATGAATAACTCCAGGTTCTTTAATAATATTTACAAAAAAAATCAACCATGAAATTAAATTCTCCTCAAAACAAAGTTGTAGTCATCACGGGTGGTTCCAGTGGAATTGGCTATGCAACTGCAGAAAATCTTTTAGAAAAAGGCGCAACAGTTTGCCTAATTGCGCGAAATGAAAACAAGCTGAAACAATCGGTAGAAAATCTAAAAAAGAAAAATGCAAACGCGCCCGTTCAGTATTATGCCTGTGATGTTACAGATTATGAACAGGTAAAATCTATCATTCAAAAAATCGCTGAGGTCAACAAAGGAATTGATTGGGTTATAAACAATGCCGGGATCGGTGAATCCGGCAGGTTTGAATCACAGCCTGTTGAAGTAATGCATAAGGTGATGAATACAAATTATTGGGGACCCGCCTATGTCACTCTTGCAACGTTACCATACTTAAAAAAATCTAAGGGTGCAGCCATCGCTTATGTGAGTAGTGTAGCAGGATATGTTGGCTTATTCGGGTACACTCACTATGTTCCTTCAAAGTTTGCAATGACGGGGCTGGCGGAGTGCCTCCGAATGGAATTTATGGACTACAACATTCCTGTTACAGTCATTTATCCGCCTGACACGCATACGCCCATGTACGAGCGGGAACAGCAGCAAACTCTTCCCGAATGTAAAGCGCTTAGCGCGACAGCTAAAGTTGTTGAGCCGGATTTTGTAGCGAAGAAATTTGTGGATGGAATAATGAAAAGCCGGTTTGAAATTTATTGCAACGGGGAAAGCAAGCTGGTAAGAATTCTAAGAGGAGTAGCTCCCAAACTGTTCTTCGGGCAGGTGGATGGAATTGTTAAGAAGAGCCGAAAGAAGAAATAATATTGATTCAGAATAAGTAGATAAGACTAAAACGGTTTAACCAACACTGCTACCGACTACTTTGGTCGGGTAATTTTTTATACCTGACGAATTTTCCAATAAGTTAACATGAAATTTATTTTTTTATATTTAATATTGGAAGGATTAAGGATTAAACATTTTCTGCATGGCGAAACATTTTACAAACTACAAACAGACTGCAAGAATTATTGACCAGGTTACGATTACTTCGGCTAACCTTGGAGTAGCACATTTATCTACTGAAGATGCGACTCTTGAGGGCCGTCATGTTACCATTCAAAATAGTAAATTAGTATCCTTCGGCTCCTGCAGCTATTTGGGGCTGGAACATCATAAGGATTTAAAACAGGGAGCCATTGATGCCATTAAACAATTCGGAACCCAGTTTTCTTCTTCAAGAGCCTATCTCTCGCTGGGGTTATATAAAAAACTGGAAACATTATTGGAAAAAATGTTTGAGGCCCCGGTTATTGTAACACCTTCTACAACTTTAGGACACTTGTCAGCCATTCCTGTCCTGGTGGAATCAAACGATGTGGTCATCATGGACATGCAGGTTCATGCCAGCGTTCAAACAGTTATTCAATTAATTAAAGGAAGAAATATTGATGTTGAAATGATCCGTCACAACAGGATGGATCACCTGGAAGAAAGAATAACCGAGCTAAAAAATAAACATGAAAAAATATGGTTCATGGTGGATGGAGTTTTTTCCATGTATGGAGATTATGCACCGTTTGAAGATTTGCTTGCTCTCTTAATTAAATATGAACAGCTGCATCTGTACGTGGATGACGCGCACGGGATGAGCTGGGCGGGAAAAAATGGAGTAGGATATGCGAGAAGTGTAATGCCCAAACATGAGCGCCTCTATATGGCGACTTCTCTTAACAAAGCTTTTGCAGCAGGAGGTGGATGCCTTATATTTCCAAATGAAGAAATCAGGCGCAAAGTGCGTAACCAGGGAAGCACGATGATCTTTTCCGGTCCTCTCCAACCACCTTTGCTCGGTTCCGCAATTGCATCAGCTGAATTACATTTGTCAGATAAGATATATCCGCTGCAAAATGATCTCCAGGCGAGGATCTCCTACTTTCATGAAGTCGCAGCCTTTTTGAAATTACCTCTTATCAGCAGCCATAATTCTCCTATCAAATTTATTGGGGTAGGCAAGCCGGGCGTAGGTTATAGCATGGTGCGTCGCCTGATGGATAAAGGATTTTACGTCAACCTTTCTGTTTTCCCAAGTGTGTCATATAAGAATACAGGATTAAGGCTACCGCTTACAAACCATTTAACGTTCAAAGATCTGGATGATGTGCTGGAATTAATTGCAAAAGAACTTCCTAAAGCTCTCCATGAAGAAAATTCTAATATCCGGTTTGTACATGAGGCATTTAAAATAGCTGTCTGAAAACCGGGGTATTATTGGCGAAGTAAACCGCTCAAAATTGTAACACTGAATTAATATTGTTCCCGGAAGAAGCTTTTCGGAACTAAGCTGGCTTGTTAATTTCTTAAATTTTGCAATTAAGAAATTTAATTGCCACAAAGGAGTCGCTATTAAATGACCGAAATTTTCTGTTTATCCATGAAAGGCATTAACTTACTATTAAAAGGAAGATTTAGTACAACAATCTGATTCCTAAACGTAATGATGCGTGCAAGAAAACACCAAAAGACAATGAAAACTTGTCGAGCATGGGTAAAAACAATTTTCTTGCTTTTGTTCTTTTTCTTTCTTTCAATTTGTTGAATGAGATAACAAGTGCTCAAACAACTTCCTGGAAAGGAACTTCTTCTACTGCGTGGAATACTGCCAGCAACTGGACGAATGGTGTTCCTTCATCCTCTGTCAACGCCATTATCGGCGATGCTTATTTTACAGGAGCCAACCATCCATCCATTTCCGCTACAGCCACGGTGCGTGATTTAACCATCGGTACGGACTCTACTGTAACATTAACGATCACGAAAAAGACGACCATCAGCGGGAACCTAACCATTGGCAGTCACGGGACATTGGCACACAACTCCAATTCCGCTACACACAGCATAACCCTGCAGGGTAATTTCACCAATTCAGGTACCTATTCGACGACCAGCAACAATGCTACGGTAATACTGGCGGGTGTTACACAAAGCATCGGCGGCAGTCACACCACTTCCTTTAAGAAGCTGACCATTAACAGCGGCAGCACCATTACCCTTTCAGCCAATGTTACTGTCACACAAACTTTGACCGTTGACGGAACCCTGGACCCCAACGAGCCGACCTATACCATTACGCTTACCGGAGCAACTTTTACGCTCAGCGCCAATTCCGTATTAAAGGTGAAAGCTTCCACTTTTGCCGGGAACTATACGGTTAATCCCACAGCCAACGCGACCAGCACGGTGGATTATGCCGCTACTACTACGAACCAAACAGTGAGTAACGGCTTCACCTACGGTAACCTGACCATCAGCGGAGGCATGACAAAAACACTTGCGGGTAATCTTCCGAATCTTTCTTCCTCTTCCGCCTCAGGCGGCCGGTTAACTGTAACAGCCGGAACATTGAATTTGTCATCTTACACAGCGAACAGGAATGCCAGCGGAGGAATACTCACCGTATCGAATGGAGCCACGCTGAAGATCGGGGGAACCAATTCGATCCCATCCAATTATGCGACGCACACCATCGGCGCTTCGAGTACAATAGAATATTCAGGAACGAACCAAACCGTTTCTTCGGAAAGCTACGGAAACCTGACACTCAGCTCAGGAAGCGGGGCAGCCGTCAAGACAATGCCTGGAAGCACCCTGACCATTTCCGGTAACCTGACTTCTGCCATTGGCGCCGGAAGCTCCGTCTCCTTTACAGCAGGCGCCGCAATAAATGTTACAGGAACTGTATCAATTGGCTCATCCACCACTTTCAGCGCGGGTTCGTACACTCATACTTTTACCGGTAACTTTGCCAACAGCGGAACTTTTACCGGCAGCACAAGCACTGTTACAATGAACGGGGCCGGAACTTCCATCAGCGGTTCAGGAACCACCAACTTTTACAATCTAACTATCAGTGCGGCAGGTATCACCGCTTCTTCTTCCGTCAGCTTCAATGTGGATGGCAACCTTTCAACAAGCGGAGCAGGTACGTTTACTCATATTTCCGGCGGCAGCGGCACCCTGACGATGGGCGGCACTTCGAAGACCATTTCGGGCTCAGAGATCGTCTTCAATAATTTAACTGTCTCAGGGACAGTGAGCACTTCTTCAGCCACAACCATAGCAGGTGATTTGTCTGTCAGCAATTCCTTCACGACCTCTTCGTGCATCACTACCTTAAGCGGTACCTCCAAAACTATTTCAGGCGCCGGAACTTTAACCCTGAATGCCCTGACCATTTCCGGTTCTGTTACAACTTCTAAAAGCTTTTCTCTTTCTTCTAACCTGACTGTTACAGGAAGCTTCAGCGCTTCTTCAGGCACTATTGCCTTTAACGGAACTTCCACGCTAAACGGCACAGCGAACCTTTACAATGTAACACTCAACGGTACCAGTCTTACACTGGGAGCCAGTGCAAACCTGGGCATTGCCAATACCTTTACTGTTACAGCGGGAACATTTTACACCACAGTCAATACGCCAAATACGGTTACTTTCAATGGCAGCGGCGCACAATCGGTAAACGCGTTAACTTATTACAAACTCGATCTGTCCAACGGCGGAACAAAAACAGCGACAGGCGCCATCACGCTGAACGGAAACCTGACGATCAATTCTTCTGTTACATTCAACGCCGGCAGCTACGCGCATGTCTTTACACGCGATATCATCAACAGCGGAACTTTTACTGCCGGAACCAGCACGATACAACTAACGGGAAGCATCGATGCCTCCATTACCGGTGCTACCACTTTCAATATTTTAACGATCGACAAAAGCGCTTCGGGAAATGTGGTAACGCTGAACAGCAATGTTTCTGTAGCCACCATCCAGATGACCACCGGTGAAGTTCACACCGGAAGTAACACCTTAACGATCACTTCTTCGAGAACAGGGTCGGGAATTATCCTTGGTATCATCACCAGGACCCACACCTTCAGTACGGGAACAGCCTATGGATTCGAAAGCCAGTACAACACGATTACTTTTACAGCCGTTTCAGGCGTGAGCTCTGTTACAGTAACGGCGCTGAATACTCCCGTGAATGACTATCCGTTCGGCGGTTCAGTCAACAGGGAATACGATTTCTCTATTTCTTCAGGAACCTATACAGCGAATGTTCAACTACACTATAATGACGCGGATTTGAATGGAAATGTTGAATCGTCCATGAGATATTGGAAATTTGTATCCGGAACCTCCTGGGTGGATTCGAGTAAATCATCCAACAGCACGACCAATAATTATGTGCAGAAAGACGGGTTAACGAGCCTAAACGGCCGCTGGACCCTTTCTGATTATGTGAATGCAGTGAACTGGACAGGAGCCGTGAGTTCCGCATGGGAAAACCCGGCTAACTGGGCCTTTGCAGCCGGCACCCCGAATATTCCTCCGGGTTCTGCAGATATTGTAGAATTAGGTGCAGGCACTTATACCAACCAGCCCACCATAACAACTGCTGTTGTTATTCGGGGAATTACTTTTAACAGCCCGACGCAGACTACTGTTACAATCGGGGCCGGCGGATCATTGACCTCTAACGGAAACCTGAACGGGAACATTACAGGCAACTGGACGCTTGGCAATGCGACTCATAACTTTAACATTGGCGCACAGACCATGTCAGTAGGCGGAAGCCTTGTATTGAGCGACGGAAATCCTAACCACAACATCAATATTAATATCGGGTCAGGAACTGTAACAGTCGTGGGCAGCTTAACACAAAGCGGCGGAGCTAATGTCACCTTTTCCGGCCCAGGACTTATGAATATTTCCGGTGATTATATTCATACTGGCGGAACATTCACTCCTTCCACCGGAACGGTTAAATACAATGGAACCAGCGCCCAGTCCATTGCAGGCCTGGGCTACTACAATCTTTTAGTGGAAAAAGCTTCAGGCGTCGCAACTTCTTCATCAGCAGTGAGAGTAGCCAACAACCTCTCGCTTAGTTCTGCAGCTTTTTACCAAACGAATGATTCCCTGATCGTAACAGGAAACATAACAATCAATTCAGGAACAACTTTAAAAGGAAACACTGCCAATATTTTTGTCCAGGGAAATTGGGTTAACAGCGGAACCTTTACTCCCAGTTCAAGCACGGTTATATTCAACGGAACAGGTTCACAGACCATAGACGGAACAACTTTCAATAATTTAACAATTAATAAATCATCCGGAACTGCTACAGCGAATGCAAACATTACTATTAATTCTGACCTGACCATTACGAACGGAACTCTCGATATTTCAACCTACACGGCGAACCGAAGTGTTACAGGAGGAATTTTTACGATGAGCAATGGCTCTACTTTAAAAGTAGGAGGAGCCAACAACTTCCCCTCCAACTATTCAACGAATACACTTTCATCAGGAAGTACGGTAGAATATCACGGAACGGTTGCGCAGACAGTTAATGCCATCAATTATGGCCACCTCACCTTTACCAACGGAACAAGTAATGCAAAAACACTTTCAGGCTCAACGACCGTAACCGGTAATTTGATAATCAACAGCGGAGCTACTCTTTCAGCGAGCAGCTACTCATTGACGGCAGAGGGCAACTGGGCTAACAGCGGAACCTTTACTCCTTCGACCGGTACCGTTTCACTGACCGGTTCGTCCAGGACACTTAGCGGGAGCACCACCTTTAATGCATTAATTATTTCGGGAAGCTATACGGCTTCAGGCAATTTAACCGTGAACGGGGCGGCCACGTTAAGCGGAACGTATGCTGCAGGAAGTACCACTGTAACAATGGCCGGGGATTTCACCAATACCGGGACGCTGACCAGCAGCGGAACTGTTACATTCAGCGGTACCGGCGCCCAGGCTTTACAAATCAATTCAGGATTGTCCACAACCGGAACGGTTAATTTCAACGGAACAGTTGCGCCCATTATTACCTCGTCTAATGCGCCTACGTTTTATACACTCAATGTAAATAATACGGGTGGTGTAACAGCCGCCACCGACTGGAGAGTGAATGGCGCGTGTACAATCGCCTCAGGCGCTACACTCGATGGAGGAGGCTCAACGCTTACTTTCTACGGCAACTTCACCAATAACGGAACTGTTACTTCTACAGATACCTTCAATTTTACCCCTTCATCAACTGTTACAGTTTCATTGATGGGCACCAATTGCACTTCCACCGGTACATTAAACTTCGGCGGAAGCGGAGCCATAACTCTTTCAGGAACGCCGACTTCGATAGAAAATTTAATGATCGCCAATACAAACGGATCTGGTGTTACACTTCCAACATCCTGGACAATAAACGGTAATTTAACGGTTATGAGCGGGGCTTCCTTTAATTTAGGTACTGCCCTGGCTCATACATTGAACGGAACCCTGAATTGTAACGGAACTCTTGACGGAGGAACCTCCACCTTAAGCATGAATGGTACCTCCGAAGAAATCAAAGGTATCGGAACAGCCGGTTTGTATGGCCTGACCATCGCTTCCGGAGCCGCTATCACTCTGCAAACAGAAATTCAGATCAAACAGAATTTTACTGACAATGCGACATTCACTGCAAACGGGTTTGAAGTTGAGTTTACAGGTACAGGCGCCTCGACCATCAGCGGCACAACCACGCCTGTTCCGATAGATGTTTTAACGGTAACGAAAACCTCTGCAACTGTTACAACTTCCAATAATCTCAGTAACATCTCACTGCTCACTATTAATTCAGGAACGCTGGATGTTGCCGCAAAGACCATTTCACAGAATGCCGGGCTAATGCATATCGAATCAGGAGCTACGTTGAAAGTGGGCGGCACGAACAACATCCCGACATTTGATAACTATGCTCTTGACAATAACAGCACGGTAGAATTCAACGGAACAACTCAAAGTATCAGCTCCACCCCGTCGTACGGCAATGTGACTATTTCAACTGCCGGAACAAAAACCGCCGGAGGCGACCTTACAGTAAACGGAACCTTTAATCTTGCAGAGGGAACATTTACAGGCGGCAATAACTCGCACAATATGAAAGGGAACTGGAACATGACGGCAGGCACTTTCACCAACACGAACACAATGCTTATTTTTAACGGAACAGGGTCACAGACCATCTCGTCAACAGGAAGTTTTAACAACATGACCGTAAATAAATCTTCAGGGTCGATGAGCTTACTTTCGGATGTTACAGTAAACGGCACACTGACACTCACCAGCGGCTATATCAGTACCGGCTCTTACAAGGTTATCATACCTTCCTCTGCAAGTGTTTCAAGAACTTCGGGGTATGTGTATGGAAATCTTCAGAAAGCTTTTTCAACTTTAAGCGTTACCCGCACTTTCGAGATCGGGAATAGCACCGGCTACACTCCTGTTACAGTTACTTTTGGGGTTATCTCGGTATCAGGAAATTTAATTGCCAGCGCTGCTGATGGCGACCATTCCGACATCATTAACTCAAGTGTGGATGCGAATAAAAGCGTAAACCTTTTCTGGACACTGACCAATTCCGGGATCTCCTTTACTTCCTACAACAGCACGTTCAATTTTAATTCTTCAGATATCGATGCGGGCGCCGGTACAAGTAATTTTATTGTTGCCCTTAATAATAGTGGGTGGACATTTCCTACTGTTGGAACAAAAACCTCAACCAGTACGCAATGTACGGGCGCTTCTTCATTCGGAGATTTCCAGATCGGTGAATACGGACAAAAAGTTTGGGACGGGGGAGCCGGTACGAACAATTGGGGCACAGCAAATAACTGGAATCCCAACGGGGTTCCGTCCTCCGGTGAAAATGTCATTTTATCAGGCGCTAATACCATTGACATTAATGTTGCAGCTGTTTGTAAAGATTTAACTCTGAGTAATTCAGGATTGACGCTTACCATTCTTTCGACAAAGTCACTGAGTGTTTCCGGCAACCTCCTGGTTTCATCAGGAACACTCAATACAGCAGCCTCCTTCCCTACTGTTACAGGAACCACCACCATCAGTGGCGGAACTGTCGGTTACACAGCTGCCGGCGCGCAAACGGTGAGTGCTATCAATTACTACGACCTGGCTCTAAGTAACAGCGGAACAAAAACTTTTGCATCCGGAACCACGGGCATCGGCAACTCGCTTACTCTTTCAGGTTCTGCAACTGCCAATACAACTACGAACAGTGCGACCGTTGATTTTAACAAGGCCGGCAGCCAGACGGTGAATGCGATCAACTATCACAACCTGACGCTTAGTAACAGCGGAATTAAGACACTGGAATCCGGGACTATCGGAATTGCCGGAACACTTTCTGTTACAGGTTCCGCTTCTTTCAATGCACCCACCAATAGTTCAGCTGTTTCCTTTAACGGCATCGGTTCCCAAACAATTCCTGCTATTGACTATTACGACCTCACCCTGGCGACTTCCGGCACAAAAACTTTTTCTCCCGGTATTACACAAGTAAGCAACGGATTAACTGTAACAGGATCGGCTTCAGCGGATGCAACGACCAATTCTTCCACCCTGCAATTTAACGGAAGCGGAACCCAGACCATTCCTGTCATTACTTATTACAACCTGACCAGTGCGAACGGGGGCACCAAAAACCTGGGAGGAGATTTAACCATTAACGGCGTACTTACTATTTCCGGTACAACCACGTTAAATGCCACAGCAAGCAATTATGGAATTACTATCGCAGGTAACTGGGTAAACAATGGCTCAGCGGGAACTACATTCAATGCACAAAGCGGAACTGTAACTTTTAATGGAACCACCACTATCAGCGGCAGCGCCACCACAACTTTTAAAAACATTATCATCAACAGCGGGAAAACCTTAACCGCCTCTTCTTCCACTACAATTGTGAACGGAAATTTCCAGAATAACGGAACCTTTGCAAATAACAGCGGGACCGTAACTTTCAACGGCACCACGATCATCAGTGGTTCTTCTTCATTGAATTTTAAAACGATCATCAATAACGGAACTGTAACATTCCCTTCTTCTTTAAGCATTTCCGGCGACCTGACAAATAATTCAACAATCAACCACGCAAACGGTACCGTTACCTTTAATGGCTCCTCCAATCAAACCATTACCTCCGGAGGATCTGCCCTGTATAATGTTACAGTAAACAATTCAGCGGGTGTTACACTGGCAGATGATCTTACTTTATCAAACGTTCTTTCGCTTACCTCGGGATTGATCAATACCGGCAGTTACAGGGTGGTCATTTCAAGTACGGCGGACAATGCTGTACAGGGTTATAGTTCTTCCTCTTACGTAAACGGAAATCTCAGGAGGAACATTCTCAATAATACCCTTACTTATCCCTTCCCTGTTGGTACCGTAACAAAATATACACTGGCAGAAGTCGGGAATCATAACCTGAATGGAGTGAGCTATATCGATGCAAGCTTTGGTTCAAAGCCCGGCAACGATGCCAATCTTACCTTCAGTGAAAAAGGAACCCGGTATACTTCCATTAACAATGCAGGAGTCTGGTATCTCGTTCCGAATGCTAATCCTTCCGGCGGCAGCTATGATTTAAAATGCTGGCTCAACGCATTCTCCGGGTTAGCAGATAATTCATTTTCTATCTTATCGCGCCCTGATGCATCCACTGATGCTGCTGACTGGAATACCGCCGGCGGAACACTCAATCATCATGGTGGTTTGGGTCGTGTAGTGGCGAATGGATATGCATTACGAAAAAATCTCACCTCCTTTTCACAGAAAGGCATTGGTCAAACAGGTTTTATTCTTCCTATCACCCTCTCCTATTTTGACGTGAAAAAGGACGGAGGAAATGTTTTGTTGAACTGGAGAACAGAAGCGGAAATAAACAACGACCACTTTGAGGTTGAACTTGGCACAGATTTTTCAAATGGTAATTTATCTTTTGAAAAAATCGGGGAAGTAAGCGGACAAACCACTACGCTGAATTCTACAAAATACCAGTTCACTGATTATTCTATTGATGAAACCGCAACCAGGTATTACAGGTTAAAACAAGTGAATGCCGACAGCACATTTTCTTACTCTGAAATTAAGACACTGCAGTTTGAAAAAGCCGCAACTAATTTCTCTGATGTATATCCCAACCCGGCAACTAATCATATCAGTTTTGAATTAACCGTTCCTGAAAAGGAGAAGGTCATGGTTCGCCTCTTTAACTCAGCAGGGCAAATTGTTAAGGAAAAAAGTGCAGACCTGGATAAAGGTGTTACAAAACTGAACTGGGATATCAGCCGCCTGGCAACAGGGGTTTACTTTATGGAAGTTTCCGCTTCTTCGGCCATCAGAAACCAAAGCAAAAGAATTATTAAAAATTAGTTTGCGGTCGGTCAGCAACAAAGAATTATTATTTCATTTGTTTTATCACGCAATACAAAATACTTTCGTGCGTATTAATTGCATGAGAACAATAATTCTGGCTTCCCTTTTAGTGGTATCTGCAGGTTTTTATTCATTTGCACCACCCACAGTAAAGCTCGCTCTGTTAAAATACAACGGAGGCGGTGACTGGTACAATGATGTTCACTCTCTCAGGAATCTCGCGCGGTTTTGCAATCAGAATATCGGAACGAATATCAGCGAAGAATATGCTATCACCGAACCCGGCAGCACCGATATTTTTAATTATCCTTTTGTCTACATGACCGGCCACGGCAATTTTGTTTTCAATAATGAGGAAGCACAAAATATGCGGACCTATCTTTCCGGGGGCGGGTTTCTTATTATCAACGATGACTATGGCTTAGATCCATTCGTAAGGCCTGCGTTGAAAAAAGTTTTTCCGGAAAGCGAATTAGTCGAGCTTCCGTACTCCCATCCTATTTTTCACCAGAAATATTCTTTCCCTAACGGGCTTCCGAAAATTCATGAGCATGATGAGCGGCCTGCCCGCGGTTATGGCCTGATCTATCGCGGAAGGCTGGTTTGTTTATATGAGACCGAGTGTGATTTGGGAGACGGCTGGGATGATGTGCACAATGATCCGGATCCTGCGCGAAACAAAGCCCTCCAGATGGGAGCCAATATTATCCAGTTCGTATTCAGCGAATCGGAACAGTAAAGTTCAGTGTGGGTTTTATCTCCACTTCTCTCCTTTCGCAATTTCTTCTTTGTAGTATCTTGCCGCAGGAAATTAATCAACCCTTTCATGCAAGATACCTATCCCGGGAAAAGAAGTTCAACAACAACGACAGGTGTTACCTTACTGGGTGTTACATACCTGCTTTTTACAATCGCTCTCAAATCGAATTTATTTTTTCAAACAGCAACAAGGTTATTTCCCCTCGCTCTGATTATTTCATTAATTGTTTTATTGTTTTATCAGAAGCATTGGAATATCCGTTCTCTTTCTTTTCTGTTCGTGATTTTTTTCGGAGGATTTTTTTTACAGGCGGTAGCCACCGAAACGGGAATTATTTACGGAGATTTTGCCTATGGCAGGTCGCTGGGACCGAAGCTGTTTGGTACGCCCCTGATCATTGGGATACTCTGGCTTCTGCTGATCTATTCTGTAGGCTGTACGATTAAAGACATGAAGGTGGGTTTATGGGCCAAATGTTTTCTCGGGGCGGCTATACTTGTACTCTTTGATATTTTGATGGAACCTGTCGCCAGGGAAATGGACCTATGGGATTGGCAAACGAAAGAGCGTGCAATACCCCTGCAAAATTATTTTGCGTGGTTCTTTATTTCGTTTGTCATGTTCATCTATTTTTTCAACTTAAGAGCGAAGGTCAGGAATAACGTGGCTCCTTTCCTGTTTGTGATTATGATGCTCTTTTTTCTTATAATGAACATTTAACTCAAGAAAAATTCCTGGCGGTATCTACGCCTGGATATCATCCGCATTTGTTCCGATAATATCTTCATAAGCCGCATACATCGTACAGTAAGTTAACGGCACAGTATAAAGTAGTCCGACCAGCAAGCAGATAGCACCTGCGATATTGATCAATACCAAAACAATGTAGAGCATCAGGAAGCCAAAGAATTTTTTCCAAACAATACGGCTGCTGAGCGTCAGCGCTTCCCAGAATCCTTTTTTACCGAAAATAATTATCTGGTTAGAAAGAGCAAAGAGCGTGGAAACCAGGAGTATGATAAAGATGAGCGGAATTATTTTAATGAACAGACTTGACATCAATTGAAAAACAAATCCAGGATCAACCTGTCCGCTTTGCGAATCCTTAATCATTCGGAAAAAATCCATGAACTCCGAGCCAATAGCAATGAGCAGGTAAGGAATAGCAATGGCAGCGAAGATGATAAACTGCATGATCTTGAGGAGGTCCATCTGTAACACATACTTAAACCCGCTGAAGAAATGATTGAACTCATAATTTTTATTCTTGGAGATCAAATGAGCGACGATGAGGTTACCCGCTAAAAATGCCGGGGATAAAAAAAGCATATTGATGAGGCCACCCACCACCGGGATAAAATTGCAAATGATAACTACGACAAAATACAGCAAAAGCATCCCGATAAAGCTTCCGAGATTTTTATTCAGAATTCTGCTCCCTGCCGAAATAAAACCGCCGAGGTCGAACCGGTACCCGTTCGCTAAAATATTGTTGACCCGCTCATTAAAGCTCACGGAAGCTGGTTGAGCAATATTCTCATCGAGTAATTGATTTTCCATTTTAAAGCCGTTTAAAAGTTAATTGAAAAAATAAATGTAATAGGATTTTCATTATATGAAAGGATATCTTTTCGGTATTCTTTAACAATCCATATTGTTTTTCACCTTATCATTTGCATCTTTGCAGGCCGGATATTGACCGATGGTGTAACTGGCAACACGTCTGCCTCTGGAGCAGAAGAGTCCTGGTTCGACCCCAGGTCGGTCAACATTGAAAATCAAGGGCTTAAGCGATCGAAGCTTAAGCCCTTTTTTATATCGTATTTCTACTAAAATACGTGGCGCAGTAACAGGCCAAATTCATTTTAACAGTCTGTGATTTATTGCTTCACAAACTTTATAGTTCTTGGTTCTTCCAAATCTGAAATAAGCGTGGCCAGGTAAACCCCATTACTAAACCAGCTTACATCAATACTGATCGTATTTTCTCCGGGCACACTTACTCCTTCCATCTTCTGCATCAGTTTTCCTGTTACATCTATGATCCTGATCTTATAGTGTTTGTAATCTCCGATTGTAAACACAATAGACGCGTCACTTTGAGTTGGATTGGGATAAAAAGCAAAGGAAGTGTTATTTGTTGAATCAACCCTTTCCAAACGAGGAACAGGCTGAGCCTGGCAGCGTTTGGTAGAAATATTAATGTTAGTTGTTGCAGAAGCAACTCCGCATGCATTAACAGATTTACAGGTCAGGCTGTAATTACCAACCAGGAATGATACAGCAACCTCCTTAGATCCTTGCCCGGAGATAAATGCTGTATTAGAAGGTGTTACTGCCCAGAGATAGCTATTGGCCCCGTCAATAGCTGTTACAGAATAGGTATTCGTGCTTCCGTCGCAAACAGTTTTTGGTCCCGATATTTTTGGGACTGCTGTAACAGCCGGAGGTACAATTTTCAGCGTGGAGAAATCACTTCTTGCATCACAGCTATTAATCGACTGCACATTTATGGTCAGTGATGCATATGCCACCGGGAAATCCAATTCGATGGAAGTAGTGCCCTGGCCGGAAAATATGGTTCCGTCACTAACACCCCATTTGTAGCTAGCGGCCCCATTTACAGCAGCAATACTATACCGCACTTTCTTTGCGCCTGCACATGCAGATGTGTTACCGTTTATTGCCCCTGGTGTCGCCGGGATTGGTATGGGCTGCACAATAATTCCGGAATTCAATCCGCTTGTCCCGCAATTATTTATTGCTTCGACCCTGATTGTTACAGTAGTAAATGTTGATGGAAATATTACTGAAACAGACGTTCTCCCTTGGGGTGAATTCAACGTTGCTCCGGATATTGACCACTTATAACTTGTCGCACCTATTACCGGTTCAATACTGAACTCTTCTTTGGCATCAGGGCATACAATTGTTTTTCCGGAAATATTTCCCGGCAGCTGAGGTTCGCAAACAGACACCATGCTTTTCATCACACTGCTCCAGGCACCATCAGCGCCTCTTACACGAACATTCAGTGTATGCAATCCTGCATCGTTGAAAACGGATTCACCTTTGACTTGTTCAAATGCTTCATTAAGACTGCCATCCAGTGCTAATAGAGGAATTGCATTACCCGCTCCCGGATCAGTATCCCAAAAATATTCCGCGGAGATAATTTTGACCGCACGCTCAAGAGGCGGCTCATTACTCACCATAGAAAAGAAAACAGAACTCCAGGCGCCATCTTCTCCGCGTACTCTTACACCGAGTTTATGAATACCCTGCGTCAGGTTGTTGAATGGGTTTGCCTTAGCCTGTTCAAATGCCTCGTTAAAATTCCCGTCAAATGCAACCATAGCCGTTGCATTACCTTCACCAGGATCAGTATCCCAGAAAAATTCTCCCTGTGTGATTTTTACAAGACGTCGATTCCGCCCTTCAACACTCACCATTGAGAAGAAAACAGCACTCCATGCTCCATCCGCTCCGCGCACCCTCACCCCTAGTTTGTGCATGCTCTCCGGCGTGGTTGCCAATGGACTTGCAATTCCCTGTTCAAAGGCTTCGTTGAAATTGCCATCAAATGCAATTAAAGGAGTTGCGCTGCCCTGACCGGGATCGGTATCCCAAAAATATTCGGCCTGGGTAATTTTAACGAGTCGTGCCCCCTGCTCAACACTTATCATAGAGGAGAAAACAGAACTCCATACTCCGTCAATTCCGCGAACCCTTACTCCAAGTTTATGTATTCCATCCGAAAGTGTTACAGTCGAGCCGGCTATAGCCTGCTCAAAGGCTTCATTGAAATTTCCGTCCAATGCAGCTAAAGGAGTTGCATTGTCCTGCCCGGGATCCGTGTCCCAGAAATATTCAGCAGCAATTATTTTTCCGCGGCAGCCGGTTGCTTCATCAATCTGACCGTTACAGTTATCGTCTATGCCATTACAAATTTCAATTCCATCCGTGAAGTGAAATTCACGCAGGCTGCTACCGACTGAGACATAACCATGAGTTCCATTCGTAAAAGCAGTAGGAAATAATGCCTGTCCAAAATTTATTTTTTGAGTCCATGTTCCTGATGGTCCTGCAGAAGGATCGTATTCCCAAAAATCAGGAAGCAAACGCAAAATAAAGTCTTGCAGAGTTGTTGCATTCGTTCCGCTCACCAGGTATCCTTTGCTTCCGAGGCTAAACGCCGCAGACCCGAACCTCGGGCTTCCTGCAAAATCAGCTTTTCTTGTCCAGATATTTGTAACAGGATCATACTCCCAAAAATCATTGCGGGGTAAAAAAGGCGTGGGTGAAGAAGAGTTAAATTCAGTACCAGTTCCAAAATAACCTTTGTTGCCTATACAAAAACCCATCGCCTGCCTCCTGGGCACTCCGGGGAAATCCGCTTTGCGCGTCCAGCTGTCTGTAACAGGGTTATATTCCCAGAAAGTCCTGTTTCCTTCCATTCCGGCATATCCCCTATTTCCAATTGTAACACCCACCCCATAAGCAAATGCCACTCCGGGAAAATCTGCTTTTTTCGTCCAGGTATTAGCAGCGGGATCGTATTCCCAAAGATCTTTAAATATGGTACCGTTCTGTTGAGATCCTCCTAATCCAATATATCCTTTATTTCCAATACTAAAACCAATGGCTCCCATTCTTGCTGCTCCGCCAAAGTCAGCCTTCCGCGTCCAGGTATTGGTCGACGGGCTATATTCCCAAAAATCCTTAAGGTCATTCCCGTCATAACCTGTTCCAACGTAGGATTTATTTCCTATGGTAAAACTTACCGCAGTATTTCTCGATGGAGAAACCGGTATGCTTGCTTTCGTATTCCAAATATCAGGATTGGGAGTCGGAGGATGTATGGATGCATTGTTGTCATTGCAATCATCATCATTGATGACATACCCGTTCGGTTGTAAACAGGACAATTGTGTTACAATTAAGTTCCCGAATCCATCCTCATCTGCATCTGCATACCACACTGTTTTGCTTGTATTAGCTGCAGAAGGATCTGCATCATCTGTCAATCCATCGCAATCGTCATCAAGGCCATTACAAATTTCAGTAGCTCCCGGGCTAATAGCAATATTATTATCATCGCAATCCCCCTGTAACACCGTATAACCGTCACCATCCTGGTCGCAGGCATGTCCTTCATCAATTGATCCATTGCAATTGTCATCAATGCCATTGCATAATTCTGAAGCTGCAGGATTAGCTGTTACATTATTATCATTACAGTCACCACCTGCTGCTGAATATCCGTTTGGTTTCGAGCAGGCAATAACATTAACTGATGAAACACCATAGCCGTCTCCGTCGCTATCCGCAAACCAGATTGACTGTCCTATTACCGAGGGGTCACTATCATCTGTCAATCCATTGCAATTGTCATCAAGGCCATTACATATTTCAACAACATCCGCCAGGCTATATTCCGACAAGGTATTCCCTATAGATACATAACCATGACTGCCATTGCTGAAACCTGTTGGGAACAATACTGGTACAAAATTTATTTTTTGAGTCCATGCTCCTAATGCTCCTGCAGATGGATCGTATTCCCAAAAATCCGGAAGCATATGTGTAGTCAAACCCTGAAGATCTGTCGCATTATTTCCACCAACCAAATATCCCCTATTGCCCAGGTTGAAAGCTGCAGACCCGAACCTGGCGGTTCCCGCAAAATCAATTTTTCTTGTCCAAATATTTGTAACAGGATTATACTCCCATAGATCCTTGAGCGGCAAATATGTTTGTGTATTGAAATTATATTCAGCCCCGGTTCCAAAATAGCCTTTAGTGCCAAGACAGAAGCCCGCTGCCTCCCTTCGTGGTGAACCGGGGAAATCAGCTTTTCTTGTCCAGCTATCTGTAACAGGATCATACTCCCAAAAGGTGTGATCTGTAGCACCCACCCCTACGTATCCCTTGCCTGCAATAGCAAGGCCTGTTACAAAGAGAAACCCTTGCCCGGGAAAATCCGTTTTGCGGGTCCACGTATTTATTGCAGGATCATACTCCCATAAATCCTTGAATAAGCCGCCCTGGGTCGATCCGCCGAATCCTATGTATCCTTTATTTCCGATGCTAAAACCTACGGCGCTTCTTCTTGCTTCTCCTCCAAAGTCTGCTTTCCGCGTCCACGTGTTAGTAGCAGGATCGTATTCCCAAAAATCTTTGACTTCGCTACTACCGCTAAAACCGGTTCCCACGTAAGACTTATTTCCAATAGTGAAACTTACGGCAAGGTTCCTGGCTGAGGAGCTGGGTATACTCGCTTTGGTAGTCCATTTTTCAGAATTGGGTGTTACAGGATGTATAGATGCATTACCATCATTGCAATCATCATCATTTGAAAGATATCCTGCAGGCTGATTGCAAGCCTGGACTGTAACATTCAGATTGCCGTATCCATCTCCATCTGTATCTGCATACCAGGTTGGAACTCCTGTTACAGAAGGGTCATTTGTATCAATAAGGCCATCACAGTCATCATCAACACCGTTACAAATTTCGGATGCGCCCGGATAAATTTCCAGAACGCGATCCTGGCAATCGTCATCATTATCGACGAGGCCAACTCCTCCATAGCAACGAGGTCCCACGGGTAACAAGGGGTTTCCAAAACCATCCCCATCCAGGTCCCGATAGAAGACTTTTATCAGGGTAGCCGTTGCATCCGCATCATCGCAATCCAAATTGTTCGAAACATAATCAGAAGGAGGAAAACATGTATGAAGATATGCCAGCGGGTTTCCGTATCCATCGTGGTCATTATCCCTGTACCAATCTGTATTGCCGCCTACAAAATCAAAGTCGTCAGCATCGATAAAGAGGTCACAGTCATCACTGAACCCATTGCAAATTTCTACTGCTCCAGGATGTATATTGGCGTTTCCATCATCACAATCCCGGTCAATTGTAACATAACCCGCGGGAGGCACCGGACTGTTTGAACCCAAAGCCAGAGCCGGGTTACCATAGCTATCGCCATCGGCATCCGGGTAATAAATAAATGCACAGGCCTGTTCATCTTTCAATCCATCACAATCATCATCAGTTTGGTTGCAGGCTTCGGTCGCGCCGGGGTGAATGGAATTAACTGCATCATTGCAGTCGGTGTTATTGATTGAATAACCCGAGGGAGGAGTTGCCAAACAAAACAGGGTTGCGGAACCGGTACCATATCCATCACTGTCCCCATCGATATAACATTGAATTTCCGGACCCACAGACGGATCACTGTCATTACAGTCTTTGTTATTTGTTACATAGCCGGAAGGCTGGCTGCATTGCTGGATGGAGACAGACGCATTTCCGAATCCATCGTGATCTGCATCTTCATACCATGTTGGTGCGAATGTTACAGTTAACAAAACCTGTTGGCTTACTACAGAGGGCGGACAATCTCCGCTTATAACCACCTCATAGGTTCCGCCATCATTAATTGTTGCCGAAGGAATAGTATAATGCGCATTCGTTGCCCCATTAATATTAAGAACACCAAATTTCCGCCATTGATAGTGAAGGTTGGTCCCTGTTACACCACAAAAGAAATCAACCGAATTTCCAGCGCATACCACCGAAGCACTCGGTTGAGTAATTATTTGGGGCGGTGTGCCCACCGCAACCGTAGTTGACGAAGAGGTTGCACATCCGTTAGCATAAGTAATGGTCAAAACATATTGGCCGGAAGCTGATCCTGTTACATTCGAAATAGAAGGATCGGGGAAAAAGGAAGAAAAACCATTAGGCCCTGTCCAGAAAAAAGTGACGCCGCTGCCATTGGCAAAAAGGTTCAGGGCTGATCCTTTACAAACAGGCGAATTACTGGAAGCAGTTGGTCCGGTTAGAGATGGATCATTCATATCAATTAAACCATCACAATCATTATCCAGGCCATCACAGATTTCCGGGGCGCCCGGGTGAACAGAGGATTTTGTGTCATTACAATCCGTCTTGTCCGCAACATATCCAGTGGGCGGCGGGCAACCAAAGAATGTAACAGCCGCATTTCCGAAACCATCGCCGTCAGCATCCCGGTACCAGTTTGCTTCTCCCCTTATGTGTAACTCATCATCCCTGTCTGTACCACATTCGTTGCTGGCCAGTACACTCAGTATCCCATCAATAAAAGAAGGAGGATATTGAATTGTTACAGTAGTAGTACTTTGTCCATTGATAATTGTGGCTCCTGCAGGAGCGATCCAAAAAATAGAGACCGCATTAAATGTGCTTGCCGAATAATCGATGGTCTTTCCACATACGCCCGTTTTTACCGGGCTAATCAGCGAAACTGCCGGAACGCCTCCAACCCGAAAGAACGCAGAAGATTTTATATCACCGCAGCTGTTTTGTGCCCTGACAATTAAAAACGCCTCCAAATAATTTTGTGAAGCAAATTGAATATCAACTTCAGCTGTTCCCTGGCCATTCGTTATTGTCTCTAAACCGTCCGATACCCACGTATAAGTAGTTCCGGCAACCGGATTTGCTACGCTATAATGCTTAATGGATCCGGGACATGCAATGTCCGGTCCCGTTATAATAGGTTCCGGAATAATACAATTACAAACGTTTCCCTCGTCGGTTTGATTGTTACAATTATCATCAATGCTGTTACAGATTTCTGTGGCTGCGGGATTCACCGCAGAGTTTGAATCATTGCAGTCATTGTTGTTTGCAACATAACCAGACGGCTGACTGAAAGACTGTTGAGATAGGGAAGCATTACCAAAGCCATCATTATCGGCATCCAGATACCACGTAGTCAATGGACATGTGATCTTAAAAGAAAGGTTTACTGCATTTCCTTCATCATGGTGATCGAGCAAAATATAATACTCAATTCCTGCCGTTAAATTAAATGCAGCACTTGTAGCCGCATTGTAAAGCCGTCCAATACAATTCCATCCTGTTCCGGCACATCCATCTGTAACAGGTTTGAAAAAATAGACAACAGATGTGGCATGGGAAGGTCCATTATCATTAAACGTAGCATCGAATTGAGTTATATCGTAGGCGCCTGAAACTGCAGGAGTAAACGTATAAACAGATTCCTGCCCGTCTGTAAAAGAGAGTTCGCAGTTGCCCGGATTAGAATACAACCCCTCTCCGGAGTGTAAACTCGTAGCTTTAGTTATTCCACATCCCTCAATGTTAGAAACGCTGTAACAAATATTAGAACATTGTTCACTAACTATGCTAAAAGTAACAGTTTCATCATAACGGTTAGAAAGACTTTTTACAAGAAAATAATATTCAATCCCGGCGGTTAAATTAAAACCCGGTGAAGAACTATACTGATTAAAGCCGGTGCCATAAAGAACATCTATGCATGTCCATCCCGAACCTGAACATCCGTCTGAAACAGGTTTATATAAATAATTAAATCCTGCAAAAGAACTGCTTTGAAATATTCGGCAGATCCCCGTCTCAGTTGGTGTATATCTAAAAATTTTCTCTCTTCCTAAACCTGAAGAACCAATACCACAAAGCGATTGGTACAAACCTGCACCCCTGCTAAATGTAGCTGTATTTAAATCACCACACTTCGCAATGGTAGAAATGTCAAGACAAGGATCAGGTGCCAGGCAATCAATACTGAATGAAACCGTTCCACCTGTAATACTCTGGGGTAAAACGAATATGTAGTATTCAACTCCTGCAATTAAGTTAAAGTTAAGAGAGGATGACAAAGACATGGGATCTGAAAGAGAGCCTATACATATCCATCCTGTTTTGGAACAGCCATCTGATGCAGGTTTAAAAAGATAATCTGTTTTACTAAAAGAAGAAGCAATTTGCAGAACATGATATATACCTGATTCTGCCGGGGTAAATGAAAAAATCTTTCCCTTACCCGTCGTTAAAGGAATTCCGGTGCAGGTATTAGGACGATAGACCCCAAAACCCGGATCAATTGTAACAGAATTCGAAACCCCGCACCCGTTGATAGTAGAAATAGATAAACAAGGATCACACTCTATATTGAAGTTAACTGTTCCGCCCGCAGCACTTAGAGGATCAATGAGTATATAATATTCAACTCCGGCTGATAAATTCATTTCAAGGGAGGCACTCACTCCTGCACTACCTTGAAGTTGGCCAATACATGTCCAGTTCGGATTTGTACAACCTCCTGAAGCAGGTTTGAAAGAGTAAAAAATAATAGAAGGAGCGGCAAACTGAAAGATATAATATTTACCGCTTTCAGTTGGCGTGAATGAAAAAATCTTCTCTTTACCATCAGCATTAAGATCACAACTTAGTCTGTATGCCCCCGCTCCCGGTTCTATTATTGCAGAAACTGAAACTCCGCATCCGGAGATGGTTGTAATGTCGGTACAAGGACAATAATCGCCGGTAACAGATGGGTCATCCGAATCTATGAAGCCATCGCAATCATCATCAGCACCATTACAAATTTCAATTGCATCCTGATTTATTTTATTGTCTGCATCATCGCAATCTGAATTATTTGTAACACCTGAACACCTGATCAATGGGCCAAAACCGAAACCATCTCCATCATTATCCGCGTACTCGGCCCGGTTATCGTCGCAGTCTAAATTATTTGTAACACCGGGACAAGGAATATAAGGCTCACTGCCGAAGCCATCCCCGTCATTATCTGCAAAATATTTTTGTGCATCATCGCAGTCTGAATTATTTGTAACACCGTTACAGGGAACAAATGAGCCGAACCCAAAACCATCGCCGTCATTATCCGCATATTCAACCCGCCTGTCATTACAATCTAAATTACTTGTAACACCTGAACAAGCACTAAAAATGTTAACGCCAAACCCGTCGCTGTCTTTATCGACATAATTAATCTCCGTATCATCACAATCTAAACTGTTCGATACATACCCTGAGGGCTGATGGCAACTTAATAAACTTTTTGCCGCATTGCCAAATCCATCCCTATCTCCATCTTCATACCAGGTGCTGCGTCCGGTTACTAATGGATCGTCATTATCGGCCAGGCCATTACAATCATCATCCATACCGTTACAAATTTCTGCAGCTCCAGGGTGCACATCTTTGTTTGCATCATCACAATCCAGGTCATTGATGACACCCAAGCATGGGATAGCGGGGCCAAAACCGAAGCCATCACCATCATTGTCTGCATATTCAACCTGGTTGTCATTACAGTCCAAACTATTGGATACATATCCGACAGGTTGTGTTACAGAACAGATTACTTCCGCAAAATTACCGAACCCATCAACATCCGCATCACGGTACCATGCGTGCAGATTGCGCCGGTAAACGACTGTAGTGGAGTTATAAATGATCTGGTCGCCTGCAGGAATATTTACGGCAGCAAAAGTGCCGGTGATCGTTCCGCCTGTTACACTAATAATGGTGTAGTCTCCTTCCAAAGCTGAGCCGCATGTTACAGTGGCGCTTAACGTTCCGGCAAGAGTGAGATTGCCGGTTCTCTGTAACAGGTCATGACCTGTTCCCGCACCTGAGCCATCCGTTAATTCTATTTTGAAAGTACTATTAGCCGAAAAAGGCTGGTTCCCGTTAAAAGTGAGTATGCCGGGCGAAGTGCCGGGCTCAATGGTTCCGTTAGCAAAGAATGGCGCGTTTGCGCTAATGGTTCCTACGCCTTTAAGAGTGCCCCCATTGTTACGAAAATCCGCAGCGAAAGTGATTGTCCCGGTGCTGGTTTTAATAAAGGTGCCGTTGTTGTAAAAACTTCTGAACCCCTCCAGAGAACTATTATTACTTGCTATGCAAGTTCCGTTGTTTACAAAATCATGATCGTATACTACAAACCTTCCTTCGCTCCAGGTAATGGTGCCGTTGTTAACGATGTCAGCTGCTACAACTTTGTCATTGGCCGTAGTGAGAGTAACTGTTTGTCCGTTATTAAAAGTAAATGCGCGACCAATATATCCGCTCTGCCATTCTACATTTCCATTTACCGTGAACGCTCCCGTTCCTGTAACATTTCCGTTTATTATAAAATCGTTGTTGACTGTAAGGTCGCCGGCTCCGATAATGCTGGCGCCGCTTTTAGGAAAAATAATTGATGAAGGGAAAACTACATTAGTATTTAAGAAAATATTCGTTCCATTATTTGTAACAGTTCCGCTGCCGGTAAATTGGGTGTTACTGTTAAACGTACTATTTGTTCCTGCGAGATTAAGGGTGGCGCCGGAAGTAAAGTTAAAAATGCCGGCATCCACAAAATTATAAGTGCGAAGAGTTCCTGCCTGGAGATTCACTATTCCATTATTAATGAAATCATCCACCATTTGAATATAGGTAGTTCCGTTGCTGGTTTTGGTGATCGTGCCGTTATTGGTTAACCGGGAGCTTACATTAGGACTTCCCGATTCCTTGTTACAATTAATAGTAAACAGACCGGTGTTGCCGATAATTAAATGTCCTGCATGAAGCCCGAGGAAACCATCGTTCCAGTTTAAATTGCCGTTGATGGTCAGAACACTGGAAAGTCCTTTATCTCCATTGGTAGTCAATACTAAACTTCTTCCATTGTCAACAGTAAGTGCTTTGCTTAAAGACCCTGATTGCCAATCTACATTTCCATTGACCGTTAAATTGCCGCTGCTCCCTACCTGGCCGTTTATTACAAAATCATTATTTACAGTTAGATTACCAGAACCATTTACATTCCCGCTTTGTAAATAAGGAATGGTTGACGGGAATTCCACATTCGTATTGAGTGTTACAACTGAATTATTTATAAATGTTCCTGTACCCAACAATTGATTTCCTGTTTCGCAGGTAAAGGAACCTCCATTAATCTTTAGTGTAGCTGATGGTGTAAAGTTGATCGTGCCGGAGTTAGTAAAGTTGTTGGTTTGTAAGATTCCAGCCAGCAGATTGATAGTTCCGTTGTTAACCAACCCATCAGGAGGACTTTGATTAAAGCTGGTGGTGCCGGTGTTTGTTTTGGTAAGGATACCATTATTAATAAAGTTATTTCCTCCCGGGTTTATCATATCGTTAGAGGCAATCAAAAAAGTTCCGTTATTGATGAAGACGCCGTTGAAGAAAACTTTCAACTCTCCGGCACTCCAGGTTACTTTTCCGTCATTGATAATGGTTTGATAACCCGCTTTACCTCCTACAGTAAATTCAGCGCGGCAGGTGGAACTGAGTGTCATCAGCACCTGTAGATTCATTGTTCCCCAAAAAAGAGAATCGGTAACAAGTATGCTCTCAGGCCCATTGCCGACCAGGGTACCGTTGGTTAGTTTAAGCAGGCCGTTGCAAGTAATGTCATACCCGGGGCCATTATTGAGTCTAAAATTACTGTTTGCAATAAGTGTGGCATCACTGTTTACTATAACTTCGTCAATAGTTACGTCAGCTGTTATTGTAACAGCGTTCGGACTTTGAATTGTTATAGTACCATCTGATGAAGTTGGCGAAGTTGAGGCATCCACCCAGTTAGTTCCGTCAAAAACTTCCCATATATTTTTATTATTCCAGTTCCCGCTGGATACCGTACGGTAATTTAAAAAAAGCGGGCATGGAAGGTCGCTTCCACTGCAGTCTTCATCAATACCGTTACCGCAAACTTCACTTGCACCGGGTTTTATCGATGCATTATTATCGTTGCAATCAAGATCATTCAGAACATACCCCGGAGGAGAGTTACTGCTACCGTTTTGACAAGTTGAAAAGTTAGTAACAGAGTGATTTCCATAACCATCGCCATCAGCATCCCGGTACACGACGCCTGTTACAGTTCCATCCTGCATGGGATGTCCATCACAATTGCTGTCACCACTGCCGCAGGATTCAGGTGCGCCTGGATAGAAATTTGGATTGAAATCATTACAATCATTACCAACTGTAACAAAGCCCGCAGGAACAGGACACAGCAATGACGTTGAAGAATTTCTGCCAAAGCCATCTCCATCTGAATCCAGGTAGGAAGTTACCTGGTCGGTCAACCCGTTACAATCATCATCCAAACTGTTTCCGCATATTTCTGTTAACCCGGGGTGAACATCCTGGTTATTGTCGTTACAATCAGAGTTATCAGTTACAAAACCTGGTGGCGCAGAGCAGCCAAGCGAAGACAAAGAGGCATTACCAAAGCCGTCGCCGTCATTATCTGCATAAAAAGTCAACTTTACATTTTCATCAATCAACCCGTCACAATCATCATCCATTCCATTACAGGTTTCTGTTGCCCCGGGGTTTACCGCACTGTTTGCGTCGTTACAGTCTTTGTTGTTGCCTACAAAACCTGAAGGGGCAGAGCAGGCTTGTGCTGTAACAGCGCTGTTTCCGAAACCATCTCCGTCAGCATCCGCATAGAAGGTTGCCGGATCATCAATAGTGCCATTACAGTTATCATCGCTGCCATTACAAATTTCATTGGCACCCGGGTGGATGGCTGCACTACCATCATCACAATCCAGATGATTGGTCACAAATCCGGCAGGTTGTGTACAGCTGACACTTGTTACAGCCACATTCCCATAAGTATCACCATCTGCATCCACATAGAAAGTTTGCAGTGTTCCTTCATCGGCCGCGCCGCTGCAGTTATTGTCAATGCCATCACAAAGTTCGGTCGCCCCGGGTTTAATAGCCGGATTACTATCATTACAATCGAGATCATTTTGAACATATCCGGGAGGAGCGCTACTGCTTCCGTTTTGACAAGTTGAAAAATCTGTGATGGAGTGATTTCCATAACCATCGCCATCCGCATCCCGGTACACGATGCCTGTTACAGTTCCATCCTGCATGGGATGTCCGTCGCAATTACTGTCACCGCTGCCGCAGGTTTCCGGGGCGCCCGGGTGTACATTTTGATTAAAGTCATTGCAATCCGTATTGTCAAATACAAATTGCGTATTGGGAGGAGAAGTAATTCTCCATGCACCGTTTACACATGAAACGGAAGCTGCCGCTGAGGAGCCATTTGGGTTGCCAAATCCATCCCTGTCAACATCAGGATAAATGGAAGGGGCAATAACTCCCTCATCAATTTGTCCGTCGCAATCATCATCTATCCCGTTACAGTTTTCCTGAGCGGGAATTACATTGATGGTAAAAGAACAGGTTTTAGTATTTCCCATCAAGTCGGTAGCAGTATAAGTAACAGTGGTTAAGCCATTCGGAAATACATTCCCGGAATTGAAATTAGATGTGAACGATTGAATCCCGCAATTATCAGTTGCCGAAGGAGCTGTCCAGGTTACTATTTGCCCGCAACCTCCCCCTGTAACAGAATTCGTTTCAATATTGCCGGGGCACTTAGTAATTACCGGCACTTCCGAATCAGTGATTGATGGATCATCAGTGTCTGTTAAATTATCGCAGTCGTCGTCAATACCATTACATATTTCTGTCGCTCCCGGATGCACAGCATTTTTTGTGTCGTTACAATCATCATCGTTTGATAAATAACCTGCCGGCTGAGAACATACCTGTTGAGATACAGCAGCATTTCCGTAGCCATCATTATCTGCATCGGCATACCATGTTGGCGGCGGAGGTACCACTACGGCTAATGTATTAGAGTTTAAAGTTCCTGAAAGCAAGCCAGGAGGACCCGGAGGCACAGGCCCGTAACTTCCCTGCACATAATAGCTGCCGTCAGTAACAGCAATATAGGATGAACCGTTAGCGCCATTAATAGCTACTCCATCTTTATACCATTGCAAACTATAGCAGGAAGAATTGTTTTCATTGAGGGTTAATTCAACAGCGGGGCAGTCAGGCGTAGCCGTAATCGCGAGTTGCAGATTGGAAAGGTCAATTACAGTATGCACTGCTCCGTCCCCCCGCTGAAAATTTACCAAAATGCGATCGGTAGAATATAAACCTATTCTTGCGAAATTGCCTGCAAACCTGCCACTATTATAATATGGAAAAATAATGTTTCCATTGCCATTAAAGGTATTGTCAACGCTGCCATTACTGTTGAGGCGGTAAATAAATGCGCCCACAAATGGTGCAGCGCTTCCTGCAAAATATATTTTATCGGTGACAGGGTCCACAGCCATATCATAGACTTCAGTTTGATAACTAGTATTGTTAAGATAAACTGTAACAGCTCCATTAGTGCCGAATGAATTATCGCGCAAGCCGTTGGCGGTAAACTGCATCACTCTAGAGCCCCTGTTGGATGGATCTCCGGTACAATCCGCCACCGTACCGGCAACCCGCATTTTATCTCCGGCAATTTTTCTTAAAGCACCCACACCCACATACGGACAGTTTGTTGAGAAGCCGGTGTTATTAAAGCCCCCGTTTCCGAAGGTGCCATCTATTGTACCATCGAGGTTTAACCGTGTAAGGTATAATTCGGAGTTAGCTGATCCTGCACCCGGTTGTGCGACATAACAAAAAACAGCCTGCCCGTTAGATTGAATAATGCCGTATCCAAAATCACCCGGACCATTTACGGGGTTATTAGTTATAGGAAATAAACCGCCAAAAGTATTATCTAAAGTTCCGTCTGTATTAAATCGGCGCGACATAAAAAAATGATTACCGCCATTGTCGTAACCCCAGCACACAGCCTTGCCATCCCCCTGAACTGTAACACCACAAAAATTACCAGCCGCATTGTTGACAGGAATTTCAGAATAATAATTCAAAGACCCGTTTACATTGAAACAAGCGATGTAGACTCCGCCTGTGCAGCAACCGATTGACTGGTGTCCAACTACAAATATTTTACCGCCGGCTCCTGTATCAACACTCCCGATACCCATAGCTAACAGCCCGGGCCCTAAGTAAGAAACCGTTCCCCCGATGCCAAAAGAAGCATCAAGCTGTCCATTGGCATCCAGTTTTACAAGTTTTATCGAATGCCCGGTTGGGTTTGAGGTTTCACCATAAACGCTGATGACCGATCCTTCAGGATAAATAAATGAACCCTTCGGAACATCCGTTATTGTACTGATTAGGGTTATCCCGCAAGCGGTTCCGTAAGTGCGATCAACATCAAATGAAGTTGACTGTGCTTCAGCATATTTAGCTGAAAACAAAAACAGCAACGATACAGCGATAGCTTTGTAAAAGTTTTTCATAGAGAGTACTGATTAGTTGATATGAAAAACTATTTGTCAAAACCATCAACTTTGATATTTATTTTTTCTCCGGGATGAACTACACGAGGAACAACAAGGAACCCCACTTCGCTTCCCGAGCCTGGAGGATTTGGAGAGCCAGTAATAATTGGAAACTGTTTAATGCTGAAACTTCCTCCCCCGGTTCCAACGTCGTTGGCCGTTCCATCCAGATCCACGAATGCAGTACTCGGATGGCCGCCGTTTATACCAGGACCAGAAGTAATAATGAAGTTAGTAATTGTATTATTAATTGAAAGTTGATTATTTGATACAGTTGTAACACCTGTAATTGATGCTGAGGGGCTGCTCATTTGGTTATATTGAGCATCGAGAAGATTCTGAGCAGGGATATTTCCCCTGATCGCAATCGTATTATCCCTGATTAAAAAATAGTTGTTATAAATTTTAAGTATGGTATTGACATCAATGTTGATATTGATCCCTGTTGTCCGGTTTGCAGCTGAAGTGTTGCCCAGCAGGTTATTCACTACCCAGCTGGCTTTGGAAGTGCTGGTTTTTATTTTTTGAATGTCAATAAATCTGTTGGAATTATTTGTTACACTAACATTTGCACCCAGGTAATTATTAGATATATAAGCATACGAATTAGGGTTATTAAAAAGCAGGTTGGTAGTAGTGTTTGATATTCCATTGCCTATAATATTACCGACTATGAAAACTGTATCTTCGGGTATAGTTCTTGCGTTATCTTCAACCCGCATAACATTAAAAGAACAACCAATTACTTTCCCGTAACAAATAAAAATTCCCTGTGCATAGGATCTGTACACATTTAACCGGGTCCCGGTTGCCATAATGTCTTCAGATGGCAAAGTGCTGCGAAAAATTGTTACAGTATTTATGGTTGCATAATTAAAAGCAGTGGTGGATATAAGAATTGACTGAAGAATTTTCCCACCTGAAATAGTCACTTTATAATTACTGGAGGTTGCAAATTGTATAGTGATTTGATTCAAAATAAACTGCCCGCCTTCTGTTCTGGGTATTAGCTCGAGAGATTTATTATTAATGGTCAGGAACTCATTAAATGTCTGTCCGGGAGTAATAATAATTCTATCACCGCTTACAGCTGCATCAACTGCAGACTGAACAGTAAAGAATGTTCCCCCCGCTCCCGTTTGATCAACTACACGGTCAGTTGCAAAAGCGCTGTAACAGATAAGGGAAATTACTAGTGTAAAAAGTTGCTTTTTCATTGTCGTCCTGGTTTTTATATCGTTAGATTAATGCTTGGATTCCTGTTACAAAAAAATAAAGTCTGTAAGTCTAACTAATTATTTCAATATTCATAAAAACATTATATCAGCTTACAGTTATTCATCGATGAAAAATTTTACTGGCATTAAAGGTTTAAAGAAATCTTCAATCCGCTATCGCCCTTTCGGGTGAGTGATTGTTTCAAAAAGGTGTTCAGCAATATATGTTGCATAAAAGTCGCCGGGTATTTACAGGATAAAATAATTAAAGCGTCCCTCCTATTTATCATTTCGGCGAAGCAGTTGATTTTTTTCAGGCTGCCTTGTCTTGCTGTTACAACCCCCGTACATTCACGGATTTGCAGAGCAAAATAGGTGTTCTTAATAAAGATGACGCTGCTAAACAATAGTTTCGGCTTTAACAGACGAAAATGGAAAGAACAAAAATCGAATCTGTAACAGGACATGAGAACAACGAACAAATGAAGAACTATACAATGCTTAAAATATTTATATGCTTAAACTCAATAATTCAGAAGGCACCGAAACGAAGTAATCGATGAACCATAAATTAGTCAGCATAGATCATTAACTGATAATGGTTTTCAATTAAATCCTGCTTATTTCAAATTACAGGGAAAAAATCCCTGACTGCTGATTCCCAAATTCCGAGTCCTTGCCCTGCTTTCTTGACAATTCGTCTAAGAAGTCCTATCATTTTAAGTGTGGTTTCACTATATTTGTCAGTACCCATTTTTTGGGATGAGAGGAGTGTGGATAAGTGTGTGAAAAACTGTATTTTTTTATAAAAAACAAGGAAAATGAATGGTATTTCTTTAATGATAAGTGATAAAAAGTTAGCCAAACTAAATAATGTTCTTCACGTTAAGAGGAGTCCAAATTCTTCACGAAATAAATAATTTCCAATAAATTATTGATTTTTTGAGGTTTTGGGCCAATTTTTTGCAGAAAACACCAATGTTTAACTATCTCTGTTATTCGTTTAACAAGGCAGCAAGGAATTTATTATTCCCTGCTTTCTGCATTTCTTTTATAATTCTTTCCCGTTCAACCGCCTTTTCACAGAATTGCTCAATGGTAGTTGACGTAACTATCGGAAATTCAATTTTATGCTCCGGCCAAAGCACAACAATAACGGCGAATGCCAGCAGCGGCGGCGTTGATTTTACCTGGTCACCTTCATCCGGCCTGGATGTAACTTCCGGGGCAAGCGTGAACGCTTCTCCTACTGTTACAACAACCTATACCGTGATTGGTGAGCACCACAACGGATGCAAGGATACTGCCTACGCTGAAATAACTGTTTATGAAACGCCGGCTCTCTCCTATTCAACTTCCAGCCCTAACTGTAACGGCGCAACCAACGGGGCCATTGACCTGGCCATCACCGGCGGAATATCTCCTTTCACTATTCTATGGTCCAACGGTGAAACCACTGAGGACCTGGCAGGAACAGGTGGCGGAGACTACGGTGTTACAGTAACATCGTCAGATGGGTGCAGTGCCGCCACGACGGTAAATCTTACCGAACCGGCAATACTTGCTGCTCTAACTTCGGCCGGAACAATTGCCTGCAACGGCGGAACGACCACCGTTACAGTAAGCGCTACCGGCGGAACTTCTCCTTACAGCGGAACAGGAACATTTACAGTCAGCGCGGGTGCATACAGCTATACTGTAACCGATGCAAACAGCTGTACGTCTGTCACATCCGGAACGATCACCCAACCAGCTCTTTTATCTGCTTCTGCGGCTGCCGGAACTATTAATTGCAATGGCGGAACTACTACGATAACGGTAAGTGCGACAGGCGGCTCTACTCCTTATAGTGGAACAGGAACATTTACAGTTAGTGCCGGCGCATATAGCTACACGGTAGGTGATGCTAACGGCTGTACTGCTGTGATAACAGGAACTATTACACAACCAACCCTTTTGTCTGCGTCTTCTGTTGCCGGAACAATCAACTGCAATGGCGGAACAACTACTGTAACAGTGAGTGCTACAGGCGGGACCACCCCATATATCGGAACCGGAACATTTACCGTTAGTGCCGGAGCCTACAGCTATACAGTAACTGATTCAAAAGGCTGTACGTCTGTAACAGCCGGAACTATTACTCAACCTCCGGTTTTATCCGCTTCTTCTGTTGCCGGAACAATTAACTGCAATGGCGGAACAACCACAGTAACAGTAAGTGCAACGGGTGGTACCACTCCTTACATCGGAACAGGAACTTTCACCGTAAGTGCCGGCGCCTATAGCTACACAGTAACCGATTCAAAAGGATGTACATCTGTAACAGCCGGGACTATCCTGCAACCAACTGCTTTATCAGCTTCCTCGGTTGCCGGAACGATCAATTGCAATGGCGGAACAACCACTGTTACAGTGAGCGCCACAGGCGGTACCACTCCCTATATCGGGACCGGGACATTTACAGTAAGCCCAGGTGCATATAGCTACACTGTTACAGATTCAAAGGGTTGTACTTCTGTAACATCCGGAACTGTCACTCAACCGGCTGTTTTAACAGCTTCCTCGGTTGCAGGAACGATCAATTGCAATGGCGGAACCACATCCGTAACCGTAAGCGCCAGCGGCGGAACTACTCCTTACATCGGCATCGGAACCTTTACGGTAAGCGCAGGAGCATACAGCTACACCGTAACAGACTCAAAAGGCTGTACATCTGTAACATCAGGAACCATAACGCAGCCAGCGGCTTTAACAGCTTCTTCGGCATCAGGAACCATTCTCTGCAACGGCGGAACGACTTCTGTTACAGTAAGTGCAACCGGAGGAACAACCCCTTATGCCGGAACAGGAACATTTACGGTTAGTACAGGGACTTACAATTACACGGTAACCGATTCAAAAGGATGTACGTCCCCTACTTCAATTACAGTTTCTCAGCCCACAGCAGCTTCCGCAACTATCAGCGGCACTACTTCTGCTTGCCAGAATGCATCCTCTCCGAATATCACATTTACCGGCAGCGGTGGAACCTCGCCTTATACTTTTACCTATAAAATAAACGGCGGAGCCAACCAGACTGTTAACACAACATCAGGCAACACTGTAACGGTTTCAGCTCCAACCGGGGTTGCCGGATCATTTGCTTATACGCTGGTGAATGTTAAAGACGGCAACGGGTGTACCGTTGTACAATCAGGCACCGAAACTGTAACAGTCAATTCAAATCCTTCTGCAAGCGTCAATTCACCAACCCGCTGTTCCAACGGGGCTGCTTCAACCATAACAGCCACCCCGAGCCCCGCGGGTACTTATACTTATTCATGGACCGTGCCCGCCGGTGCAACAAATCCCGGCAACGTTTCCAGTTTTTCTGCAACGGTTGCGGGAACCTACAGCGTAATTATCACCAACACAACAACAGGATGTTCAAGCAGCAGCGCTTCTGGTGTATTGACCGTTAACCAGCCGCCGACTGTTACAACACAGCCTACCGCCGACACGACCTGTTCAGGAACCCCGGTTGTGTATACAGCCGCAGCATCCGGCCCTCCTGCTCCTACCATCCAGTGGCAGTTGAGTACCACCGGAGGTTCAAGCTGGAGTAATATTTCCGGAGCAACTAATTCAAGCTACAATTTTGTTGCAGCTTCCAACCAGGATGGCGACCAGTACAGGGCAGTTTTTACGAACACTTGCGGAACGGTCAATACGAACTCTGTAACACTTATTGTAGGGAACCCGATCAATATAAAGCCTAATACAGGCGACCCGCAGGATCTGACTATTTGCCCCGGCGATTCCGCGGAATTTACTTCCATTGCTATTGGTCAGCAAAACGGGATGAATGGTGTGTGGGAGTACAGTTCTGACGGTGGTACAACCTGGAGCACTGTAAATTTTGGAAGTACCCACTATACAACAACAGGCGGAAATAATGGGGTTTACACTACTTATCTCGATTTTCTACCAAGTGCAGGACAAAACGGGTATAAATTCAGAGTAAAATTCTCCAATCAAAATTGCGCAAAGACGTATACGGCGGTTGCACTATTAACCATTAATCCTACCCCGACAGTTAATCAACCTTCAAACCAGACTGTTTGCGGCGGAGCAACATTCACTACGACTTTTACAGGAACAAATGTGAGTTCGTATACCTGGACAAATTCCAATACGGCTATTGGCCTTGCTGCAAGCGGCACGGGGAATATCAGCTTTACAGCAACGAATTCAGGAAGCACCCCGATCTCGTCAACTGTTACTGTTACTCCCAACTATACCTATAACGGTGTTACCTGCCCGGGAACTCCCAAATCCTACACCATTACAGTTAATCCCCAGCCCACCGTCGCCATTACCTCTTCCAATGTAACTTGTAACGGAACTTCTACCGGAACTGCAACAGCAACGGGAAGCGGGGCAACATCGCCTTACGCATATATATGGAATACTGCACCTTCTCAAAATACTTCTTCAGCCACTAATTTATCTGCAGGGACTTACATTGTAACTGTAACAGATGCAAACGGGTGTACCAAAACGAATTCCATAATCATTACACAGCCGACAGTTGTAACTATTTCCCTTACCAAGACAAATGTTTTGTGTAACGGCACAGCAGGCGGAACCATTACATCTACTTTCAGCGGAGGAACAAGCCCCTACCAGCTTCTCATTGATGGCGGCGCGTATGCAACCCGTACCTCCCCTTATATTTTCACCTCCCAGCTTGCCGGTTCACATACAATTGATGTTAAAGATGCAAATGGCTGTACGCAGACCGCCTCTATTACTGTAACAGAGCCAACGGCAGTTACGGTTTCTCTTGCAAAAACAGATGTGTTGTGTAACGGTGCGGCCAACGGAACTATCACCGCTACTTTCAGCGGCGGCACAGGGGCTTACATGCTTCGTATAGACGGCGGCACTTACAATACCCGTACTTCCCCTTATACCTATACTGCTCTGGCTCCCGGCTCCCACATCATTGATGTGAGAGATGCCAATAACTGCGTGCAATCAGCTTCCATCACTGTTACTGAACCGTCGGTGGTCACACTTGCCCTTTCAAAAACAGACGTATTATGCAATGCCGGATCTACCGGAACTGTAACAGCTACTTTCAGCGGAGGAACTTCTGCCTACCAGGTACGCATTGACGGCGGCGCTTATACCACCCAGTCATCTCCTTATACTTTCTCAGGCCTGGCACAGGGTTCACACACGGTGGATGTCAAGGATGCAAATAACTGTACCAAGACGCTTGCTATCACCGTCAGCCAGCCAACCGTTGTTACCCTTTCGCTGGCAAAAACAGATGCGTTGTGTAATGGAGCTTCGAGCGGTACTGTAACAGCTACCTTCAGCGGAGGTACCGGTCCTTACCAGGTGCGCATTGATGGCGGAACGTATACTACTCAGACTTCGCCCTTCATTTTCACGGGTGTTGCGTCAGGTTCTCACTCGGTGGACGTGCTGGATGCGAATTCCTGCCTGAAGACTGTTGCTATCACGGTCAATCAACCTACGGCAGTGACCCTTTCTCTTACAAAAACAGATGCGTCGTGTAACGGCGCCTCCAGCGGAAGTGTAACAGCCACCTTTAGCGGCGGAACTGGCGCCTACCAGCTCAGTATTGACGGCGGAGCTTATGCTACCCGTACTTCACCTTATACTTTCACAACCCTTCCGGCAGGATCTCATACCATCAATGTAAAAGATGCAAACGGATGCGTGCAGTCAGCTTCCATTACCGTGGGCGAACCTACCGCCGTATCACTGTCACTTGCCAAAACAGATGTGTTATGTAACGGTGGCTCTACCGGAACAATTACGGCTACTTTCAGCGGTGGCACAGGTGCTTACCAGCTTCGCATAGATGGCGGAGTGTACACCACCCGTACTTCTCCTTATACTTTCCCTTCACTCGCTGCCGGTTCGCACACCATTGATGTAAAAGATGCCAATAACTGCGTGCAAACAGTTTCTATCACTGTTGCACAACCGGCGGTTGTTACACTTGCTCTTGCCAAAACAGATGCATTGTGCAATGGCGGTTCTACCGGAACTGTTACAGCTACGTTCAGCGGAGGTACTTCAGCTTACCAGGTACGTATTGACGGAGGCGCTTATACGACCCAGTCCTCTCCTTTCACTTTCTCGGGACTTGCACAGGGTTCTCATACAGTAGATGTAAAGGACGCTAATAACTGTACCCAGACTCTTTCTATCACTGTTAACCAGCCGACAGTTGTTGCTCTTTCTCTTGCCAAGACGGATGCGTTGTGTAATGGGGCTTCCAGCGGAACTGTAACAGCTACCTTCAGCGCAGGTACCGGTCCTTACCAGGTACGCATTGACGGAGGGGCTTACACCACCCAGACCTCGCCGTTCACTTTCTCCGGCCTTTCACAAGGTTCTCACACAGTGGATGTGCTTGATGCGAATTCCTGTCCCCAGACCGCTTCAATTACTGTTAACCAACCTACGGTTGTTACTCTTTCACTCTCTAAAACTGATGCTCTTTGTAACGGCGCTGCCAGCGGAACCATTACAGCTACTTTCAGCGGCGGCACAGGCCCCTACCAGCTTCGCATTGATGGGGGCACTTATACCACCCGCACTTCGCCTTACACTTTCACAACACAGGCAGCAGGTTCTCATACCATTGATGTTAAAGATGCAAACGGCTGCGTGCAGACAGCTTCTGTTACAGTGAGCGAGCCAACGACTGTTTCACTTTCTCTTGCTAAAACGGATGTCTTATGTAACGGTGGTTCTACCGGAACAATTACGGCAACTTTCAGCGGTGGCACAGGCGCTTACCAGCTTCGCATAGATGGCGGAACGTACACCACCCGTACTTCTCCTTACACTTTTCCTTCGCTTGCTGCCGGTTCGCACACCATTGATGTAAAAGATGCAAATAATTGTGTGCAAACAGTTGCTATCACCGTTGCACAACCGTCAGTTGTCACACTTGCTCTTTCAAAAACAGATGTATTGTGCAATGGCGGTTCAACCGGAACTGTTACAGCTACTTTCAGCGGAGGTACTTCATCTTACCAGGTACGTATTGACGGAGGCGCTTACACGACCCAGTCCTCTCCTTTCACTTTCTCAGGGCTTACACAGGGTTCTCATACGGTAGATGTAAAAGATGCTAATAACTGCACCCAAACGCTTTCCATTACTGTTAACCAGCCAACTGTTGTTGCTCTTTCTCTTTCCAAGACTGACGCGCTGTGCAATGCCGCTTCCAGCGGAACTGTAACAGCTACCTTTAGCGGAGGTACCGGCCCATACCAGGTACGCATTGACGGAGGCGCTTACACAACACAGACTTCTCCGTTCACTTTCCCGGGTGTTGCCTCCGGTTCTCACACAGTGGATGTGCTTGATGCGAATTCCTGCCCGCAGACGTCTTCCGTTACTGTAAACCAACCGACAGTTGTTGCCCTTTCTCTTTCCAAGACCGATGCCCTGTGTAACGGAGCGGCCAGCGGAACCATTACCGCTACTTTCAGCGGAGGCACCGGCCCCTACCAGCTTCGCATTGACGGAGGTACCTATGCCACACGCACTTCGCCTTACACTTTCACCTCGCAGACTGCAGGCTCACATACTATTGATGTAAAAGATGCAAATGGATGTGTGCAGACAACTTCAATCACCGTTAATACACCAACCCTACTATCTGCTACTTCTTCTTCGACAAATGTTAGTTGCAATGGCGGCAATAATGGTTCTGTTGTAATTACTCCCTCCGGTGGTACTACTCCTTACGTCATCACACCGGCCCAGACAGGTCTTTCTGCCGGTTCATACACTTTCACTGTAACTGATGCAAACAACTGTAACATTACCGTACCTGTAACTATTACCCAGCCTGCCGTGTTAACTGCTTCATCTGTACCAACTAATGTTTCGTGCAATGGCGGAAGTAACGGCTCAGTGGTGATCACTCCTTCAGGTGGTACTTCTCCTTATATCATCACTCCTGTACAGACAGGGCTCACTGCAGGGTCTTACAGCTTCACGGTAACGGATGCCAATAGTTGTAAATTAACAGTGCCTGTAACAATTACCCAACCTTCTGTATTAACTGCTTCAGCCGCACAGACAAATGTTTCCTGCAATGGTGGCAGTAATGGTTCAGTCGTGATCACCCCTTCTGGTGGTACTACTCCGTATATTATTACTCCCGCGCAGACAGGCCTTTCTGCCGGTTCTTACTCGTTCACTGTGACTGATTCCCATGGCTGTAACATTACAATGCCGGTTACGATTACCCAACCCACAGTATTAACTGCTTCATCTGCTCCATCCAATGTTTCCTGCAATGGGGGAAATAACGGTTCAGTGGTAATCACTCCTTCAGGCGGCACTTCACCTTATGTAATCACCCCGGCCCAGACAGGACTTGCTGCCGGTACTTACTCCTTCACTGTTACTGACGCAAATAATTGTAACACCACTGTCCCGGTCACGATCACCCAACCAACCGCCTTAACCGCTTCAAACACCCAAACAAATGTGTCGTGCAATGGAGGCAGCAATGGTTCAGTCGTGATCACTCCTTCAGGTGGCACTTCGCCTTATGTTATCACTCCGGCTCAAACAGGGCTTTCAGCCGGCTCCTATAACTTTACGGTTACTGATGCCCACGGCTGTAACATCACGGTGCCGGTGACGATTACCCAGCCTGCTGTATTAAGTGCTTCTTCTGTAACGACAAATGTTTCCTGTAACGGCGGAAGCAATGGCTCGGTTGTGATCACTCCTTCCGGAGGCACTTCACCTTACATCATAACCCCGGTTCAGACCGGACTTACAGCAGGTTCGTATTCGTTTACTGTGAGTGATGCGCATGGCTGTAACATCACTGTGCCTGTGACTGTTACCCAACCAGCTGCATTAACGGCTTCTTCTGCGCCAACAAATGTTTCCTGTAACGGTGGCAGTAATGGTTCAGTCGTCATTACTCCATCAGGCGGTACTTCTCCTTATTCGATCACTCCTTCCCAGGCAGGACTTGCGGCCGGTTCTTATACATTTACAGTGACAGATGCAAATGGCTGTAACATCACTGTTCCGGTTTCCATTACCCAGCCTGCCGTGTTAACTGCTTCATCGACGCCGACCCATGTTTCCTGCAACGGCGGAAATAATGGTTCAGTGATCATTACTCCTTCAGGCGGCACTTCTCCTTATTCGATCACTCCTTCCCAGGCAGGACTTGCGGCCGGTTCTTACTCGTTCACTGTAACGGATGCACATGGTTGTAACCTGATAGTACCTGTTACCATTACACAGCCTGCTGTATTAACCGCTTCCTCTGTTCCTTCCAATGTAAGTTGTAATGGTGGCGGCAATGGTTCGGTTGTTATCACGCCTTCAGGAGGCACTTCACCTTATTCGATCATTCCTTCCCAGACAGGACTTTCCGCCGGCTCTTATTCATTTACTGTTACAGATGCCCACGGCTGTACCCTTATCGTACCTGTAATCATTACCCAGCCTGCGGTATTAACTGCTTCATCTGTTCCGTCTAATGTAAGTTGTAATGGTGGCAGTAATGGTTCGGTTGCTATCACACCTTCAGGCGGAACTTCACCTTACTCGATCGCTCCTTCACAGACTGGACTTAGCGCCGGCTCCTACAGCTTCACAGTAACCGATGCAAATGGCTGTAACGTTACCGTGCCCGTTACAATAACACAACCTGCAGTATTGACCTCTTCATCTGTACCAACGAATGTTTCCTGCAACGGAGGGAATAACGGGTCTGTTGTGATCACGCCTTCAGGAGGCACTTCGCCTTATATAATAACTCCGGTGCAAACCGGACTTGCAGCAGGTTCGTATTCGTTTACTGTAACAGATGCCAATGGCTGTAACATTACTATACCAGTGACCATTACACAGCCTTTGGTATTAACTGCTTCATCCACACCGACAAGTGTATCCTGCAATGGCGGCACGAATGGCTCTGTGGTCATTACTCCTTCAGGTGGCACTTCTCCTTATGTTATTACCCCTGCTCAAACCGGACTTTCTGCCGGTTCTTATTCGTTCACCGTAACCGACACTCATAGTTGTACTGTTATTGTCCCGGTTACGATAAGCCAGGCAACCACTCTTACTTCCTCTTCTACGGTGACGAATGTATCCTGCAACGGTGGCAACAATGGTTCAGTGGTGATCACTCCTTCAGGCGGCACTTCTCCATATATCATCACCCCGGCACAGACAGGGCTTGTTGCCGGCTCCTATTCCTTCACTGTAACAGATGCCAATGGCTGTTACATCACCGTGCCGGTGACCATTACACAGCCTGTTGTACTGACAGCTTCATCTTCACAAACAAATGTTTCCTGTAATGGCGGGAGTAACGGCTCAGTCGTCATTACACCTTCAGGTGGTACTTCACCTTACATTATTACCCCAACTCAAACAGGCCTTTCTGCGGGTTCTTACTCGTTCACTGTAACGGATGCGCATGGTTGCAGCGTAACTGTACCGGTAAGCATCACGCAGCCCGCTGTGTTAACCGCTTCATCTGTTGCAACCAATGTCTCCTGTAATGGCGGCGCTAACGGCTCAGTCGTAATTACTCCTTCAGGCGGCACTTCTCCTTATTCGATCACTCCTTCACAGACAGGACTTGGCGCCGGCTCTTACAGCTTCACAGTAACCGATGCAAGTGGCTGTAACATTACCGTCCCCGTTACAATAACACAGCCTGCAGTTTTGACCGCTTCAGCTGTACAAACGAATGTTTCCTGCAACGGAGGGAATAACGGGTCTGTTGTGATCACTCCTTCAGGAGGCACTTCTCCTTACGTTATCGCTCCTGTTCAGACCGGGCTTGCCGCCGGCTCTTACTCTTTTACTGTAACAGATGCCAATGGCTGTAATATCACCGTACCAGTAACTATCACTCAGCCTGCATTGTTAACTGCTTCATCGACACCTACCAATGTTTCCTGCAATGGCGGAAGTAATGGCTCCGTTGTCATCACTCCTTCAGGCGGCACTTCTCCTTATATTATCGCTCCCATTCAGACCGGGCTTGCGGCCGGCTCTTACTCGTTTACCGTTACAGATGCGCATGGCTGTAACATCACCTTACCCGTAACTATCACTCAGCCTGCAGTGTTAACTGCTTCATCGACACCTACAAATGTTTCCTGCAATGGCGGAAGTAATGGATCAGTTGTGATCACTCCTTCAGGTGGCACTTCACCTTATGTTATTGCACCGGCTCAAACCGGGCTTTCCGCGGGTTCCTACAGCTTCACTGTAACAGATGCGAATGGCTGTAACACGATAGTTCCGGCGACTATTACCCAGCCAACAGTGTTAACCGCGTCATCAACACCAACCAATGTTTCCTGCAACAGCGGAAGTAATGGTTCGGTTCTGATCACTCCTTCCGGCGGAACTTCTCCTTATGTAATTATTCCCGCCCAGGCAGGACTTTCAGCAGGCTCTTACAGCTTTACAGTAACAGATGCGAATAGCTGTAACACTATAGTACCGGTGACTATTACCCAGCCTGCTTTGTTAACAGCTTCGGCTGTACCAACAAATGTTTCCTGCAATGGCGGAAGCAATGGCTCAGTTGTTATCACTCCTTCAGGAGGCACTTCGCCTTATGTTATTACCCCGGCTCAAACAGGACTTCCAGCAGGTTCCTACAGCTTCACTGTAACAGATGCCAATGGTTGTAATATTACTGTGCCTGTGACTATCACTCAGCCTGCTGTTTTAATTGCTTCATCAACACCCACCCACGTGTCGTGCAATGGAGGGAGTAATGGCTCCGTTGTCATCACTCCTTCAGGTGGTACTTCTCCGTATATCATCACTCCTGCTCAGACAGGGCTTTCTGCAGGTCCTTATTCCTTTACTGTAACCGATGCAAATGGCTGTAACATTATAGTAGCGGTTACTATTATCCAGCCTGCTGTGCTAACAGCTTCGACTGCACCAACAAATGTTTCCTGCAACGGTGGCAGTAACGGTTCCGTTGTAATCACTCCTGCCGGCGGAACTTCGCCTTATGTTATTACTCCGGTTCAGACAGGGCTTTCTGCAGGCTCTTATTCCTTTACTGTCACTGATGCTCATGGTTGTAACATTTCAGTACCGGTTACGATTACCCAGCCAACTGTATTAACTGCTTCATCTGCACAATCCAATGTTTCCTGTAATGGCGGAAGTAATGGTTCAGTTGTTATCACTCCTACAGGCGGTACTTCTCCTTATGTTATCACTCCCATCCAGACAGGGCTTTCTGCCGGCTCTTATTCCTTTAGTGTAACAGACGCGAACGGCTGTAACATTACGGTACCTGTAACGATTTCCCAGCCTGCTGTATTAACAGCTGCAGCGGTACCAACAAATGTTTCCTGTAGCGGCGGCAGTAACGGCTCCGTTGTGATCACGCCTTCCGGCGGCACTTCACCTTATGTTATTACTCCAATCCAGACGGGGCTTTCTGCGGGCTCTTACACATTTACTGTGACTGATGCAAACGGCTGTAACATTACGGTACCTGTGACAATAGGCCAGGCTACTACTCTTACTGCTTCTTCTTCCGTAAACAATGTAAGCTGTAACGGCGGCAGTAACGGGTCTGTAACGATCACTCCTTCTGGCGGCACTTCGCCTTACGTTGTTACCCCGGCTCAGACAGGGCTCGCCGCCGGCTCCTATTCTTTCACCGTAACTGATGCAAATGGCTGTAACACTACAGTACCCGTTACGATCTCCCAACCTGCTGTGCTAACAGCTTCGGCTGTACCAACAAATGTTTCCTGTAATGGGGGCGGTAACGGTTCTGTTGCGATCACTCCTTCAGGGGGCACTTCACCTTATGTTGTTACTCCGGTTCAAACAGGACTCTCAGCGGGTTCTTATTCATTCACCGTAACCGATGCCAATGGCTGTACAATAACGATCCCGGTGACTATTACTCAGCCGGCAGTATTAACTGCTTCATCGACACCTACCAATGTGTCGTGCAATGGCAGCAGTAATGGTTCGGTTGTCATCACTCCTTCAGGCGGCACTTCGCCCTATTCAATTACCCCGGCTCAAACCGGACTTTCAGCCGGCTCCTACAGCTTCACTGTAACAGATGCCAATGGCTGTGCACTAACGGTTCCGGTGACTATTACCCAGCCAACAGTATTAACCGCTTCATCGACACCTGTCAATGTTTCGTGCAATGGCGGAAGCAATGGCTCAGTTGTGATCACGCCTTCCGGGGGCACTTCTCCTTATGTTATTACTCCGGCGCAAACAGGACTTGCTGCCGGCTCTTATACCTTTACAGTTACAGATGCGAATGGCTGTAACATTACAGTACCGGTAACGATTACCCAACCTGCTGTGTTAACTGCTTCTGCTGTACCGACAAATGTTTCCTGTAATGGTGGCAGTAATGGTTCAGTTGTGATCACGCCTTCAGGGGGCACTTCTCCTTATGTTATCTCTCCGGCTCAAACAGGACTTTCAGCCGGCTCTTACAGCTTCACTGTAACAGATTCGAATGGCTGTACAATAACGGTTCCGGTGACTATTACTCAGCCAACAGTACTAACTGCTTCATCGACACCTGTCCATGTTTCGTGCAACGGCGGAAGCAATGGTTCAGTTGTGATCACGCCTTCAGGAGGCACTTCACCGTATGTTATTACTCCGGTTCAGACAGGACTTGCAGCCGGCGCCTATACCTTTACAGTTACAGATGCGAATGGCTGTAACATTACGGTGCCGGTAACCATTAACCAGCCTGTGGTGTTAACCGCTTTGGCTGTACAAACAAATGTTTCCTGTAACGGTGGCAATAATGGATCAGTCGCAATCACTCCTTCAGGTGGCACTTCTCCCTATATTATCTCTCCTGTCCAGACAGGCCTTAGCACCGGCTCTTATAGCTTCACTGTAACGGATGCCAATGGCTGCAACATTACTGTACCGGTGACGATTACTCAGCCGGCTGTATTAACTGCTTCATCGACACCTACCAATGTATCCTGCAACGGAGGAAGCAATGGTTCAGTTGTGATATCACCGTCAGGCGGCACTTCGCCTTATGTTATTACTCCGGCCCAAACAGGTCTTGCTGCCGGCTCATACAGCTTTACTGTAACAGATGCGAATGGTTGCACAATTACGGTTCCTGTGACTATCACTCAGCCGACAGCAATAACCGTCTCATCTACGCCTACCAATGTATCCTGCAATGGCGGAAGTAATGGTTCAGTTGTGATCACTCCTTCAGGGGGTACTTCGCCTTATGTTATTACTCCGGCTCAAACAGGCCTTTCTGCCGGTTCATATATCTTTACTGTAACAGATGTTAATGGTTGTAACATCACAGTACCCGTAACCATTACCCAGCCTGCAGTGTTAAGTGCTTCTGCTATTCCATCTAATGTAAGTTGTAATGGTGGAAGTAATGGTTCAGTAGTGATCACTCCTTCAGGCGGTACTTCGCCCTACATTATCTCTCCTATCCAAACCGGACTTACAGCTGGTTCTTATTCCTTTACAGTAACTGATGCAAATGGCTGTAACATTACTGTTCCAGTAACTATTACCCAACCTGCTATATTGACTGCTTCATCTGTACCATCCAATGTTTCCTGCAATGGAGGAAGCAATGGTTCAGTTGTGATAACACCGTCAGGAGGCACTTCACCTTATGTTGTTACTCCTGCTCAGACAGGGCTTAGCGCCGGATCGTATAGCTTCACAGTAACGGATGCAAATGGCTGCAGCATTACCATACCGGTAACCATTACTCAGCCTGCCATCTTAACGGCTTCTGCGATTCCATCGAATGTAAGTTGCAGCGGAGGCAATAATGGATCAGTTGTCATTACTCCATCAGGAGGCACTTCGCCTTATGTTATTACTCCGGCTCAAACAGGACTTTCTGCCGGTTCTTATTCATTTACAGTTACCGATGCAAACGGCTGCAGTATCACTGTACCCGTAACGATCTCTCAACCGTCGCCCTTAACCGCTTCGGCTACACCGACAAATGTTTCCTGCAACGGGGGAAGTAATGGTTCAGTTGTGATCACGCCTTCAGGCGGGACTTCACCTTTTGTTATCACTCCGGCTCAAACCGGACTTTCTGCCGGCTCTTATACCTTTACTGTAACAGATGCTAACGGCTGTAACATTACGGTGCCGGTTACCATTACAGAGCCTGCTGTATTAACAGCTTCATCTGTTCCAACAAATGTATCCTGCAATGGTGGTAATGACGGATCGGTAATTATTTCTCCTTCGGGCGGTATTTCTCCTTATGTGATTATTCCTTCACAAACGGGACTTTCTGCCGGCTCTTATTCCTTTACTGTAACAGATGCTAACGGCTGCAGCATTACCGTACCAGTGACCATTACTCAGCCAGCCGTGTTAACTGCTTCATCAGCGCCAACAAATGTCTCTTGCAATGGGGGAAGCAATGGTTCTGTTGTGATCACTCCTTCAGGAGGCACTTCTCCTTATTCCATCACTCCCGCACAAACAGGACTTAGCGCCGGGTCGTACAATTTCACTGTAACGGATGCGAATGGTTGTACAATTACGGTTCCTGTGACTATCACTCAGCCGACAGTATTAACTGCCTCATCTACACCTACCAATGTATCCTGCAATGGCGGGAATAATGGCTCAGTAGTGATCACTCCTTCAGGCGGCACTTCACCTTATATCGTCACCCCTCTCCAGACAGGACTTTCTGCCGGTTCCTACAGCTTCACCGTAACTGATGCCAACGGCTGTACCATCATTGTGCCTGTGACCATCAGTGAAGCAACCATACTTACAGCATCTTCTTCGGCAACAAATGTGAGCTGTAACGGCGGTAATAACGGTTCGGTCCTTATCACTCCTTCCGGAGGAACTTCTCCATATCTCATTACTCCTGCCCAGGCAGGACTTAGTGCCGGTTCATATACCTTCACTGTAACTGATGCTAATGGCTGTAACACAACAGTACCTGTTACCATTACACAGCCTGCTGCGTTAACTGCTTCATCTGTTCCAACGAATGTTTCCTGCAATGGAGGGAATGACGGTTCAGTCATTATTACCCCTTCAGGTGGTACATCCCCATATGTTATTACTCCCGCCCAAACCGGGCTTAGCGCAGGAACTCACAGCTTTACTGTAATGGACGCAAATGGCTGCAATATCACAGTTCCTGTTACGATCAGTCAGCCGGCCGTATTAACCGCATCGGCTGTTCCGGTGAATGTATCCTGCAATGGCGGAAGTAACGGTTCTGTAACAATCGCTCCTTCAGGCGGGACTACTCCTTATGTTATCACTCCCGTCCAGACAGGACTCGCAGCAGGCTCTTATTCATTCACTGTTACAGACGCGAACGGCTGTAAAATAACTGTACCGGTGACCATTACACAGCCTGCTCTGCTGACTGCTTCATCTATTCCATCTAACGTAAGCTGCAATGGAGGCAGTAACGGTTCTGTTGCGATCACGCCTTCCGGAGGAACGTCACCTTATGTTGTTACTCCGGCTCAAACAGGACTTTCTGCCGGCTCTTATTCTTTCACAGTAACCGATGCCAACGGCTGTAACATTACAGTGCCTGTGACCATCACCCAGCCAGCATTATTGACTGCAGTGGCTGTTCCAACCAGTGTCTCGTGTAATGGCGGAAATAATGGATCAGTGGTAATCACTCCTTCAGGCGGTACTTCTCCTTATGTTATTACTCCTGTGCAGACAGGGCTGGGTGCCGGCTCCTATACCTTTACTGTAACAGATGCAAATGGCTGTAACATCACCGTGCCGGTTACGATCAGCGAAGCAACTTTACTTTCCGCATCTTCTTCTGTGAATAACGTAAGCTGTAATGGAGGCAATGACGGTTCAGTGTTAATTACTCCTTCAGGAGGCACTTCACCTTACGTTATCGCTCCAGCCCAGTCAGGACTTTCAGCCGGCTCTTACAGCTTTACTGTAACAGATGCCAACGGCTGTAACACTATCGTGCCGGTAATCATTACCCAGCCTGCACTTTTGACTGCTTCAGCGGCAGCAACCAATGTATCCTGCAACGGCGGCAGTGACGGCTCAGTGTCGATCACTCCTTCAGGGGGTACTTCTCCCTATGTTATTACTCCAGTCCAGACAGGACTCTCTGCCGGTTCTTATTCATTCACCGTAACCGATGCCAATGGATGTACAATAACGGTTCCTGTGACTATTACTCAGCCGGCAGTATTAACAGCTTCCCCTGCACCTGCAAATGTGTCCTGCAATGGCGGGAACAATGGCTCGGTAATAATTACTCCTTCAGGCGGAACCTCTCCGTATGTTATCACTCCTGCCCAGGCAGGACTCAGTGCCGGCTCCTATACCTTCACTGTAACTGATGCAAATGGCTGTAACACAACCTTACCCGTGACAATTACGCAGCCTACCCTGCTGACTGCTTCAGCTGTTTCATCTAACGTAAGCTGTAATGGCGGCAATAACGGTTCCGTAGTAATTACTCCTTCAGGAGGTACTTCGCCTTATGTTATCGCTCCTGCACAAACAGGGCTTTCAGCCGGTTCTTATTCATTCACTGTAACGGATGCAAATGGCTGTAACATTATCGTGCCGGTTACGATCACTCAGCCTGCTGTGTTAACCGCTTCAGCTGTGCCAACCAGTGTCTCCTGTAATGGAGGTAATAATGGTTCGGTCGTGATCACTCCTTCAGGGGGAACTTCACCTTATTTGATTACTCCCTCACAGACAGGGCTTAACGCCGGCTTATTCAACTTCACTGTAACGGATGCGAATGGCTGTTCGATCACAGTACCTGTAACTGTCAGTGAAGCATCGAACCTGACCGCCTCTTCTTCAGCTAATAATGTGAGCTGCAATGGCGGAAGTAATGGTTCAGTGGTCATCACCCCTTCCGGTGGCACTTCTCCTTATTCTATTTCTCCTGCTCAAACAGGACTTGGCGCCGGTTCGTACAGTTTCACGGTAACAGATGCCAATGGCTGTAACACCCTTGTACCTGTAACGATCAATGAACCAGCTGTACTTACGGCATCTTCTTCGGTTAATAATGTGAGCTGTAATGGCGGAAGTAACGGTTCTGCCGTTATCACTCCTTCCGGCGGAACATCGCCTTATGTTATTTCTCCTGCGCAGACAGGGCTTGGTGCCGGCTCCTACGCCTTTACTGTAACAGATGCCAATGGCTGCAACATCACTGTTTCGGTTATGATCACCGAACCCACTCTTCTTACCGCGACTTCTTCAGTCAATAACGTTAACTGCAATGGCGGAAATAATGGTTCTGCCGTGATCACTCCCTCAGGCGGCACTTCTCCTTACATCATTACCCCTGCACAAACGGGGCTCAGCGCCGGCTCATACAGCTTCACTGTAACGGATGCAAATGGTTGTAACATTACCGTACCGGTAACGATCAGCGAGCCTGCTGTATTAGCTGCTTCAGCTATACCTTCTAATGTATCCTGTAACGGCGGAAATAACGGTTCTGTCGTAATCACTCCTTCCGGCGGCACTTCTCCTTACGTCATAACACCTGCTCAAACAGGGCTTAGCGCCGGTTCACATAGCTTCACAGTAACAGATGCAAACGGCTGTAACATTATAGTGCCGGTTTCGATCAGTGAACCACCTGCCCTTACTGCATCGTCTTCCGTAACCAATGTAGGATGCAATGGAGGTAATAACGGTTCTGTGGTGATCACTCCTTCGGGCGGAACTTCTCCATATTCGATTTTCCCAGCGCAAACAGGACTCGGTGCCGGGTCATACAACTTTACAGTAACTGATGCCAATGGCTGTAACATTACAGTGCCGGTCAGCATCAGCGAAGCAGGTACTCTTACCGCCTCTTCTTCCGCAACCAATGTAAGCTGCAATGGCGGAAATGACGGCTCTGCAGTGATCACTCCTTCGGGCGGAACTTCTCCCTACGTTATTACTCCTGCACAAACAGGACTTTCCGCGGGTTCTTATTCATTTACGGTATCTGATGCGAATGGCTGTAACACTCCAGTTCCGGTAACGATCAGTGAACCTGCCGTATTAACTGCATCAGCCGTACCATCTAATGTGACTTGTAATGGTGGCGCTGACGGCTCGGTCGTTATAACTCCTTCAGGTGGAACATCTCCATACGTTATCACTCCTGCACAAACAGGACTTTCCTCGGGTTCTTATTCATTTACGGTATCCGATGCGAATGGCTGTAACACCCTGGTTCCGGTTACGATCAGCGAGCCTGCTGCATTAGCTGCGTCAGCTTCCCCAACAAACGTAACCTGCAATGGCGGAAGTAATGGGTCGGTGGTAATTACTCCCTCAGGCGGTACTTCTCCTTACTTAACTAATCCTGCACAAACGGGACTTAGCGCCGGTTCATACAGCTTCACTGTAACTGATGCGAATGGCTGCAGTATCACTGTGCCGGTTACGATCAGCGAGCCAACCACACTTACTGCCTCTTCTTCTGTAACCAATGTAGGTTGCAATGGCGGAAATGACGGTTCAGTCGTAATCACTCCTTCCGGCGGCACTTCTCCTTATTCAGTTTCTCCTGTGCAAACAGGGCTTAGCTCCGGCTCTTATAGCTTTACAGTAACAGATGCGAATGGGTGTAACATTACAGTGCCGGTAACGATCAGCGAGGCAGGTACGCTGACTGCTTCTTCCTCTATAATCAATGTTACTTGTAACGGTAATAATGACGGTTCAGTACTGATTACTCCTTCCGGCGGCACCTCTCCTTATATTATTACTCCGGCACAGACAGGACTCTCTGCGGGTTCTTATTCCTTTACCGTAACAGATGTTAATGGCTGTAACATTACCGTACCGGCAACAATAAGCGAACCCTCTGTACTTACAGCGTCTTCTTCAGTTACCAATGTAGGATGCAATGGCGGGAACAACGGTTCTGCCACAATTACTCCTTCAGGCGGAACTCCACCTTATGTAATCTCTCCTGCACAGACCGGACTTTCTGCAGGCTCCTATTCCTTTACTGTGACAGATGCAAATGGCTGCAGCATCACGGTACCTGTTACGATCAGCGAAGCAGGTTCGCTCATTGCATCCTCTTCAGTTACGAATGTAAGCTGTAACAGCGGCAATGATGGTTCAGTCGTTATCACTCCATCAGGCGGAACTTCACCCTATGTTGTTACTCCAGTCCAAACAGGACTGGCTGCCGGTTCTTATACTTTCACTGTGACAGATGCAAATGGTTGCAGCATCACTCTTCCGGCGACAATCTCCGAACCGTCAGTTCTTTCATTTTCTCATTCTACAATAAATTCTATATGCGGAAATTCAAATGGAGCCATTAACCTGACGGTTAACGGGGGAACAACGCCTTATTCCTTCAATTGGAGCAATGGAGAAACGACACAGAATGTAAGTTCCCTTTTGCAGGGAAATTATTCTGTAACTGTTACAGATAAAAATGGCTGTACTTCTTCATCCGTAATAGCAGTAACTGATTTTGGCGGCCCGGTTCCGAACCTTACGGTCAATAATCCTCCATGCTTTGGAATAAATAACGGGTCTATAAACCTTACAGTAAGCGGAGGACTTTCTCCATATACCTTTAGCTGGTCAAACGGAAGAACTTCACAGAATATAAACCTCCTTTCCGCAGGAACATACGCTGTTACAGTTAAAGATAAAAACGGCTGCATCGGGATCGGATCGGGTACCATAACTCCCCCAACACAGATCTTCATAACCGGGGCAGGCACTCCTTCTTCATGCGGAAATCCGAACGGAAGCATTGATATCAATGTAACGGGTGGAACAACTCCTTACTCCTATAACTGGAACAACGGTACCACTACACAAGATCTTTCTAATATTTTAAGAGGAACTTATGCGATTACGATAACAGACAAAAACAACTGCAAAGCCAATGCATCAGTCACCATACCGAACGTGATCGTGATTTTGACTAACCAGATCGTCAACACTACCTGCGGTAACTCAAATGGAAGTCTCGATATAACAGTAACAGGCGGGTTTACTCCTTATGTTTACTCCTGGAGCAACGGTGAAACTACGGAAGATATTTCCGGTCTCCCTGCAGGCACCTATGGTATCACTGCAACTGATCAAACAGGATGTGCAGCTGTTTCGAATGCCCAGGTCAATGATGCAGCCGGACCTGCTATCACATTAGGACATATCGACGCCTCCTGCGGCCGCTCATCCGGAAGCATCGATATTACACCACTGGGCGGAACAACCCCTTATACTTATTCCTGGAGTACCGGTGAAACGACAGAGGACATTAGTAATCTTTCTGCCAATAATTATGATGTTACAGTATCAGACGCTAACGGCTGTACCAGCTTTGTAAGTGTAAGCATTGCAGATATTCCTGGCCCTTCTACTTCTGTAAGTTCAGTCAATGCAAGCTGCTTCGGCGCTTCTAGCGGAATGGTTGACCTGGCTATCACTAACGGAACCCCGAATTTCACTTATATATGGAGTAACAGTGCGTCCACCCAGGATCTGAATAATGTTGCCGCAGGAAACTATTCCGTAACAGTAACCGATCAGAACGGATGTACGGATACAAACTCTACGACTGTATCTGAACCCGCCGCTTTGTTCCTTTCGGCAACCCCGTCTATCGTGGCCTGTTACGGCCAGTCAACGGGCGGAATTGATTTAAGTGTAACGGGCGGAACGACTAACTACTCGTATAACTGGTCAGATAATTCAACTTCAGAAGATTTAACGAATATCCCATCCGGAATTTATTCCGTAACAGTAACTGATGGTAATTCCTGCACAGTTTCCACAAATACCTTTGTCGGCCAGAATCCTGATTTCATTCTTCTATTTACGCCTTCTCCGGCTACCTGCGGAAATGCGAACGGCGCCATTAATTTTTATATCCCCGGCGGAGGCTCTTATTCCTATGAATGGGATAATGGTTCCTCCACTCAAAGCATCAGCAACCTTATAGCAGGAAACTATTCCGTAACAGTAACAGACATTTTAAATGGCTGCATAAAGACAGGATCGGCCTCTGTAAGTAATTCCGGCGGACCAACAGTCAATTCCAACCCTGTTAATGTGAATTGTAACACCGGCAATAATGGCAGCATCGACCTCATCATATCAGGAGGCACTTTCCCTTATACTTTTAACTGGAATAACGGCGAAACCACCCAGGGTATCAGCAACCTCCAGGCAGGAAACTATTTTGTTACTGTAAGCGACAATAATCAATGTGTTACGACAGAAAACATAACCATCACCGAACCCGCTGCTATTGACATTGTCGTTACACCTGCTAACACTACCTGTGGACAAGCAAACGGAGCAATAAATCTTTCTGTAACAGGCGGCGTTTCTCCTTACAGCTATTTATGGAACACTAATGAATCCACTCAAAATCTCGTAAGCATTCTTGCTAATACTTATTCTGTAACCGTGAGTGATTCGAAAGGATGTTCTTCTTCCCAAACTATTTCAATAAGCAATACCAGCGGACCTTCATTGAATGTTTTAACCGATAATGTGAAATGCAACGGACTGAATACCGGTGCAATTGATTTAATCGTTTCTGATGGCACACCGGGTTTTACTTATGAATGGAATAATGGAGAAACAACCCAGGATATTGCAAGCTTGATCGCCGGAAGTTATTCAGTTACTGTAACTGATAACAATAGTTGTACAGCAGTGATCTCCGCTCCTATTAATGAGCCTTCTCCAATAGTGTTAAACGGAACAGGACAAAATTCAACCTGCGGAAATGCAAACGGATCGGCAACAGTAACAGCCAACGGAGGTGTTTCTCCCTACACTTATGTTTGGAATACCAACGCATCAACACAAAGCATCAGTAATCTTTTTGCAAGCAACTATAATGTAAATGTTAAGGACCAAAATGGCTGCACTGTCTCTGCCAATGTCCCCGTAAATAATATCGGGCTGCCATCATCCTCCATTCAGGATATTCAGATTTGTAACGGAGAAGACTATATTCTTCCGGATGGAACTTCTGTAAATACAGCAGGCACCTATACTTCCAACATACAAACCGTTCCAGGCTGCGATAGTACTGTTACTACAAACTTAACAGTCAACCCCATTTATACTTTATCTGTCAATGCCCAGATCTGCAATGGTCAGACTTATATTTTACCTGACGGCAATTCCGTTAATTCAAGCGGAACCTATACAAATACATTTACTTCTCATTCAGGTTGCGACAGTATCATTATCACTTATCTTACGGTAAATAACGCTTCAATATCAAATCTTTCTGCTGCGATTTGTCAAGGCGCTTCTTATAATCTGCCATGGGGCGGAGCCGAATCTACTGCAGGAGTTTATTCGCATACATATGCTTCAGTGAACGGCTGTGATTCAATAGTCAATATTAATCTTTCAGTAAACCCGATTCTTACAACTAATATCCTTGCTCAAATCTGCCAGGGCGCTTCTTACAACCTGCCATGGGGCGGAGCCGAATCTACTGCAGGAGTTTATTCGCATACATATGCTTCAGTGAACGGCTGTGATTCAATAGTCAATATTAATCTTTCAGTAAACCCGATTCTTACAACTAATATCCTTGCTCAAATCTGCCAGGGCGCTTCTTACAACCTGCCATGGGGTGGTACTGAAACTACAGCAGGAACTTACTCGCACACTTATACTTCGGTTGCCGGTTGTGATTCGATCGTGAATGTTACACTTGCTGTTAATTCAGTTTTGACCACTAACATCCCTGCTCAAATTTGCCAGGGCGCTTCTTACAACCTGCCATGGGGTGGAACTGAATCTGCTGCAGGAACTTATTCTCATACTTATACTTCAGTTGCCGGTTGTGATTCTATCGTAAATGTTACACTTGCTGTTAATTCAGTTTTGACCACTAACATCCCTGCTCAAATTT
>JADMIO010768759.1_pt1 | contig 73617 bp, 58 predicted proteins | sample 8958161 | NCBI WGS metagenome assembly JADMIO01 (sample SAMN16585339, study PRJNA669376) | soil metagenome | isolation source: Crop rotation soil | place: USA: Cullars Rotation, Alabama | collected 2011
CGCGACAACTTGTCCACGTGGAATTCTAAGCTTAGGATCCCAATGTGCTGGAAAGGATTTGGAAGCGGCTGGGCCTGGCTGATAGTAAAAGATGGAAAACTGGAAGTAAGTTCTACTCCTAACCAGGACAATCCTTTAATGGATGTTGCTGAAGTGAAAGGAACACCTGTACTTGGTGCCGATGTATGGGAACATGCATATTACCTGAAGTACCAGAATAAACGTGCAGATTACCTGGCTGCTTTCTGGAATGTTGTTAACTGGAATAAAGTTGCTGAAAGATTTGATGCTGCAGGCAAATAAGAAATAAGAAACATTTAATAAGGAATAGGGAAGTTAAGAACAGGCTTTTTTATTCCTTATTTCTTATTCACAGCTTCTTATTTCCTAAGGAACCGGGTCATACCCATGACCTCCCCACGGGTGACACCTTCTCAATCTTTTGATCGTAAGCCATAAGCCTTTAAGTGGGCCATACTTTTTCAACGCTTCTATACCGTACTGGGAGCAGGTTGGTGTGAACCTGCATTTAGGGCCCAGCCATGGGGATATGATCCACTGGTATATTTTTATGAGGAAAATAAAAGGAAGGCTCAGTATGTATTTAACCTGTTGCATCTGCAAATTTTATAAGCCTGTTAATAATGGTGCCGATCTTTTCATAGAACAATTCATAAGCGGGGATGTCTTTTCCCGTAAATAAAATAAAGACAGACATTTTTTTATCCTGCTCTTCCAGGCGATCATACAATTTGTTTTTCTGTAGACGCCAGGCTTCTCTCATTAATCTTTTAATGCGGTTGCGGTCAGTTGCTTTTTTAAAATAACGGCTGCTCACAGCAACGCCGGCCTGTAAGAAAGCGTCTTTATTCTCAGGCAGCCAGATCACTTTAAATGGAAAATTTGAAAAATTATTTCCCTTACTGAAAAGTTTTTCGATCGCTTTCCTGCTTTTGAGTTTATCTTCTTTCCTGAAAAAATATCGTTGCGTGATTGACAATTAATAAAATTAAAATAGCCTTTGCAATTGCAAAGGCTAATATACATTTTCCGACATTGAATTGATCAATGAAGAAATATCGATCTATTTTTTTGAACCATGTTCGTCAGAAACAGTAAGTTTATGACGTCCCTTTGCTCTGCGGCTTGACAATACTTTACGGCCGTTGGCATCCTGCATACGCTTACGGAATCCGTGAACAGATTTCCTGCGACGGGTATGGGGCTGATAAGTTCTTTTTTTTCCTGGCATTGTATTATTTTTTTCCTTTTACAAATGTTGTTAATGTTCGTTCCTTCAGCCGGGCACCATCCCCGCTGCTTGTGAAAGGACGGCAAAGGTAGGGGATTACTAATAAAATATAAAACGATTTGGAAAGAATTTGGTATTTTCTTTACTGACTTCCAGTTATTTATGAAAGCCTGATCTTTTCTGCATTTATCTCCTTCCCAAAAAATAAACTGCCATGGCTATTAAAATCACCCGTATCACCGGTCGTATAAAAACCAAGATGGCTTTTTTTACTGCATCTAGCTTCTATTTCGGGGTGCCTGTTAAGATAGTCTTTTAAGCTTGCGGCAATGATCTCTCCCTGTGCAACAACTGAAACCCCTGCCGGGACATACTGAATGATCTTATCCATCAGCAATGGATAATGTGTGCATGCCAACAGTATCGTATCTATATCTGCATCTTTTTCCAGCAACTGGTCGATATGTTTCTTTACAAAATAGTCGGCGCCGGGAGACATATGCTCATTGTTCTCCACCAAGGGAACCCAGATCGGACATGCTTCCTGGCTTACTTTAATTTCGGGAAAAAATTTCTCGGTCTCTATCAGGTATGATCTTGATTGCACTGTACCTGTAGTGCCCATGATCCCTACATGATTTTTTTTACTGTAGTTACCTATCACTTCTGATGTTGGCCTTATAACCCCCAGCACACGTTTTGATGGATCTAATTTGGGAAGGTCATTTTGCTGAATCGTTCTCAATGCCTTTGCCGATGCTGTATTGCATGCTAATACGACGAGGGGACATCCCTGGTCAAAGAACCATTTCACAGATTGTAATGTATATTCATACACAGTATTGAAATCCCTGGTACCGTAAGGAGCACGTGCATTATCGCCCATATAGATGTAATCATACTGGGGCAATGCAACAGTTATCTCTTTTAAAATACTGAGACCACCATAACCGCTATCGAAAATTCCTATGGGACGTTGTTCATCCATTTTCCAAAAATAATAAAGCCACCCGGTAATACAGGTGGCTTATAAAATATTTATTATTATAGCTTACGGCTTTTTAGGAGCTGGCTTTTGCTGCGGAGTAACCGGCGCATCTTTTATTCCAAGTTTCTTTTTCACTAAACCAATCACGTCGTCACCCGGAGGGCCAACGATCACTGAATTAGCATCCAGTACATAAGCATATCCATTTTCTTTTGCCACAGCTTTGATCGTTTCCAGTGCTTTATCTTTAATTGGAGCGATCTTTTCCTGTGCTTTCTGCTGGTACATATCCTGTGCCTGTTGATTCCAGCTTTGTACCCTTTGATATAGTGCAATCAATTCATTTCTTTTTATTTCTTTCATGCTTGGAGAAAGCTTTGCAGAATCTTTTACAAACAAACTGTCTTTATCGCCCAGTTCTTTCATCATATCCTGGCCCTGTTGTGCAAGTGATGCCTGGTATTCTTTTAGCTCAGTATCTGCTTTTTCAGCTTCAGGCATAACACCAATGAGTTCATCAATGCTGATATACCCAATCTTGTTTTGTGCAGATGCGTTAAAGAAAGTTCCCAAGGCCAATGCACCCGCTACGATTAATTTTTTCATTGCTTTTTTTACGTTTATTAATTTAGATTTTTATAATTAATAGTGATCAATTTGAAGGTTTAAGCTGCACACTGATCTGCTATTCTGATTTATTTAACACCCAGGTTCCTCAATACATCCTCACTCTTATCAAGTTTTGGGTCGGCAAAGATAACGGTAATTCCCTCACTTTTGTCAAGAATAAAATCATATTGTTTTTCCACCGCCAGCTTTTGCACAGCATTGTAAACCTTGTCCTGTATTGGCTTTACCAGCTCCTGCCTTTTTTTGAAAAGGTCTCCTTCGAATCCAAAACGCTTTCTCTGCAGGTCACGCAATTCTTTTTCTTTGTTGAATAATTCATCTTCTCTTTTCTTCTTCAATGCATCGGGGAGCATAACCTGTTCTGCATCATAGTCTTTGAACATTTTATCCAAAGCCGCCTGCTTTTGATCGATCTCCTGCTGCCACAAAAGACTGAACTGGTCAAGTTTTGTCTGGGCATCTTTGTATTCAGGAATTTTTTCCAGTATATATTTAGAATCTATGACTGCATATCGTTGTGCACCGGCTGTAAATGCCATTAACAGCAGGCAATAAGAGATCACTAATAATTTTTTCATAATAAATGTTATTTACAAATAAAACATTAATCAAGTTAATGAAAAAACAAAAATTATTCAGGCTCCTGGCCCAACAGGAAGGTGAACTTGGCGGCACCTTTTATACCACTTGTTGAGTTATACCGGTCAAAACCGATACCATAATCAAATCCAAGCAACCCGAACATTGGAAGGAAGAAACGTGCACCTATACCAACAGAACGCCTGAGTTTGAAAGGATTGAAATCTTTGAAGCTATACCATCCATTGGCTGCTTCAAAGAATGCAAGTCCGTAAATAGTACTGCTGGCACTTGTGCTGAAAGGATAACGAAGCTCTACTGTGTATTTATTAAATATCGTAAAGAACTCTGTTGGCGTAAGTCCATCAGGATTCACTTTAGGATCTGAATTGCTGTAAACAGGATAACCCCTGTGTGCAATGATATCATATCCCAACAAAGCTGTTGTATTACTCAAGCCGGCATCTCCCAACTGGAATCGTTCGAATGGTGATATGTTGAGTTTCTGGTTGTACTTGCCGATAAAGCCATACTTGGCTGCAGCTTTCAAAATGAATTGCCTGTTCTTGTCTGCACCTTTCGCTCTTCCTATCGGGACATACCATTCTGCATTCAACCGCCATTTATGAAATTCCGGTAATTTATAATCATTCGCTTCACCTGGTGTGATACCGAGCAGTGAATATGGCAGCGTGAACTGACCACTTACGAGGAAGTTTGATCCGCTTGTAGGGAAGATGGGGTTAGGACCTGCAGAGTTACGCAATAAAGTAACTTTTAAGCTGATATTGGTTGAAGTTCCATTATCAATTCCTTTAAAGATATTCGGATAATTCTTCAGCTTATATTGTTGGAAGTTCAATGAATAGATCAGGTTAAAGAAGTCATCCGGTCTTTTTAACTGCTTACCCAATGAAACACCAAACCCTACAGTTTTTACGTATGAATTATTGCCGCATGATTTGCAATAGCTGCCAAAGCTGTCATATGCGTTTGCATACTTGGTGTTGAAGTAACTGATAGAAAAAGAATTCCTTTTCTTACCACCCAGCCACGGCTCGGTAAATGAGAAGCTGTAAGATCTGTATGCCTTACCATTTGATTGTATCCTTGCGCTAAGCTTTTGTCCATCTCCTGATGGCAATGGATCCCAGCTTGATTTTTTGGTAATATTCTTTATAGAGAAATTATTGAATGTAACACCAAGTGTTCCTGTTAAACCGATACCGCCACCAAAACCTGCAGACAATTCAAGCTGGTCTGCTGATTTTTCTTCTACCTGCCAGTTGATATCAACTGTTCCGTTATCTGAATTTGGTGTGATCTGTGGATTGATCGTTTCAGGATTGATAAATCCTAACTGGCCCAGCTCCCTTTGCGTACGTATGATATCAGACCTGCTGAATTTATCTCCCGGTACTGTTCTTAACTCACGAAGGATCACATAATCCTTTGTTTTATCATTGCCCGAAACGGTGATCTTACCATAAGTTGCCTGCGGGCCTTCGGTCATACGCAATTCAAAATCGATGGTATCATTGTATACTGCTGTCTCGATCGGTTCAACCCTGAAGAATAGATAACCATCATCCTGGTAAAGGCTACCAACGTCACCTCCTTCTGCAGTAAGTTGTTTTCCCAAACGTTTATTCAGTAATTCAAGATTGTATATATCTCCTTTCTTGATACCCAGGAAAAGATTGAGTATAGAATCAGAATATTTTGTGTTACCTGTCCAGTCGATATTACCGAAATAATATTTTCTTCCTTCGCTTACTTTGATATCGATGTTCACATTACCTTTTATATCGAACATCTGTGTATCGGCTAAAATTTCCGCATCCCTGAAACCTTCCGCATTGTAATAGTTCAATATGTTTTGCTTGTCATCTGTGTATTTTTTATAATTGAATTTTGCACCGCTGAAACCTTTTATCCTGAAATACGGATCGATAAAATCCCTTGTCCTGGTTATAGATAAATAATCAACGTCTTTCAGGTATTGTCCAAATGATTTTCCTTTTGCAGTGTCGCCATAAGGACTCTGTATCTTATCCGGGAAAAGTGTGATCCTGTTCATCTCCTTGGTTCCCTTCATCTGTTTTTTCAGTCTCAGGTCGGTAACAGTTTCATTGCCCGTGAAGTTTATCGAGTTTATTTTTACCTTATTTCCCTTTTTGATAAAAAATGTAAGTGAAACAGCGTTGTTGACAGCAGGAACCGTTTGCTCCACCATATCAACTGAAAGGTTCAGGTATCCTTTGTCTGAATAGAATTTTTTGATCGCTTCCACTGCACTCAGCTTCATATTCTCTGTTAGTACTTTATCCTTAGACAAGCCCACTTTTCCTTCAAGATCATCCCTGTCACTTTTCTTTACTCCAACAAATTTGAAATCGATCAGCCTGGGCCGTTCTACTATTTGTATTTCGATATAAAGATTGCTTCCCTCAAGTTTTGTAAAAAATATCTGTACGTCTGCTACAAGACTTTGTTTCCATAACCGGGAAATGGCTTTGCTGAATGCATCTGTGCCCGGGATCTGTACCTTATCTCCTACCGCCAGTCCTGAAATTGATATGATGAGGTTCTGGTCAAATGCTTTTGACCCCGTTACGCTGATACCTGCAATTGTATATTCTTTTGGAACCCTGGAATTGAATATTTCCTGTAAAGCAGGGTTTACCGATGTAGAATCCTGTGCGTGAACATATTGGCTGGCTAAAAATAAAACTGCGATAAAAAAGCTGTTCTGGTAAATCCTGTGCATCAATTGGTTTTTTACGTGCGGCAAATTAAGCCCATTAATGAAAACTATTTGTTAAATGAAAGGACTCCTCCTGCAGTGAAACACAAAACAGTAATAGTTTTCATCTTGATTCTGGTTATTATGTTTTGACCTGTTCTCCTGTCTTTCCAAACCTTCTTTCTCTTTGCTGAAAATCCAATATGGCTGCATATAAATTTTCTTTCCTGAAATCGGGCCAACGGGTGTCGGTGAAATATAATTCGGCGTATGCCAGCTGGTATAATAAAAAGTTACTTATCCTGAACTCCCCGCTCGTCCTGATCATTAACTCAGGGTCGGGGAAATTGCTGGTACTTAAATATTGCTGAAGTGTATCATGTGATATTTCTGAAGCGCTTACTTTTCCATTTTCCACGTCCTTTGCAATATTCTTTATTGCATTTACGAGTTCCCACCTGCTGCTATAACTTAAAGCCATTATAAGGTTCAAGCCGGTATTGGACGAAGTGTCTACCAATGCTTCGGAAAGCTCCTGGCGGGCATTTTCAGGGAGCATTTTAATATCACCTATAACATGGAGTTTGATATTGTTCTTATTGAGTGTAGGGACTTCTTTCCGGATGGTATCAACCAACAATTCCATCAATCCTGTAACCTCGTATTGCGGCCTGTCCCAATTCTCTGTACTGAAAGCATATAAGGTCAGGTATTTGATACCAAGCTCGGCGGCACCTTCAACTATATTACGCACGCTTTCAACGCCATGCAAATGACCATAGAGGCGATCTTCGCCTTTTTCCTGTGCCCAGCGGCCGTTACCATCCATGATAATGGCTATATGGCTTGGCAACCGGTCAAGATCTATCTTTTCTTTTAAGGTCATTAAGTGTTCTGCTTTGTACGATCAGTTATGGACCTGATTTTGGGCAGCAAAGCTAACAAATTTTAGGAGAATACCTTAAATCATATCAATGTTATAATTTAATTAGTTTACCACTGTATGGCTTGGAATCTATGACCATTTTGTACAGGTAAATACCCGCTGGCTGAAGGGAAAGGTCAACCTGGTTCACATTCTTCAAGTGGGCCACCATTTTGCCCAGTGAATTAATGACCATAATATCCTCCACATACTTCCTGGCTACCCCAATTTTTATATTAAATATACCGTTGGAAGGATTAGGGAAAATCGCCATAGATGATTCGATCACAGGCAAAGGCCCTCCTGCAGCACAAGCCTGCTTGGACTCAAAATAACCCGGTGCATCAGAAATTTGTTTTGATGTAGTGCAGTTTGAAGTATTCAGCAGGGTCACTGTTGCATCCGGCGAAACGTAATCCGGAAGATCTATCTCTTTTTCATTCCCATAATACATCCACCTTCCGTTATCATAAATTTCCCATTTGACTTCGGTTCCTGGTTTTGAAACTGCAGATAAATGTGTCAGGCAATTCCCGTTCTTGCTGTTGACAGTAATACTGAAATCAACATCAGTGCATTCTTTTTTCTTTCCGAACATTAATATGTTACTGATGTTTGCAAAACAAAGATTGTATTGCTCCATCTTGAATACCTGCCAGAAAGAACCTGATCTTCCTGTAGGTATATCAATGAAGAATAAAGCTGAATCATTTGAAGAAACAATTGCAGGTTCAACCTTATTACCGGAATTATCTTTAAAGATAAATGCCTTACTTATCTCTTCGGCAGTAGCAAAACCTGTACCGCCGGGATTTGAATTATTGATGCTGAAATAAACTTTCTTCATTCCCTGTGGCACGTAGAAAAATCCTGGCAGGCTTGAAAGACTGCTCCTGTAATTCTCCGTTTTATTTCCAAGGAATGCGCTGCCTTTGTAAAAATAATTGCCATTGCAATTGATCACCAGGTCAACAGATGACTGATGTTTTGACACAACGGACAACCTGTAAATACCTGCATGTGGCAGGCTGACAGTAATTTTTCCATCAGCAGAATTTGCATTTATTGAATGATCTTTTACTATTTCCAGCGCTTTATCCATTGCTTCAACACTGAAATTGATATTTCCCTTTACAACATCATCAAATCTTGATGTGTAATTGATGGTAAAATTTCCTGCAGTATTTGCCTTGATAAAGAACTCTGCACGGTTGGGATAATAAGCTCCGTTTGTGTAACCGATCTTTACCGATATCTTTTCAGCAGCGCTGATATTTGAGTTGCTGATCATGCCAGTGATAAATGCTGCATCTTTCAGATCATAATTTGAGATCAAAGATGTTTTAGAAAGGTCATTTATAAAATCATTGTCTATTTCATTATCAGTGATCAAAGGAAGATTGCCATCCTGGTAAGCAGTTCCCGTATTTACATTGTAAGCAACATTAAATGGATCTGTTACAGCATAACGGCTGGTGATATCTACGATGATGAAATAGCTGTTCACCAGTTGCAGCTTGTTTATTTTAGCCAGGTACGTACACAGTGCAGCTGCCTTGGCTGTCTTTGCCGCATGGCTTCGCTGATCAAAAGACCAGTCATAATACAATACCATATAATGCAGGTATGCCTTTAATTCCCTTATCCTTTGTTTAATGAGCGGTGAAGACTGCTGTGTTTGAGCAACAGCAGTATTCAGTAGCTGAAAATATAGAGGAAGTTTATACTTATTATCATGAATAAAATCACCCATGGTAACAGTATTGTCATCAGACCACTGGTGCAGTAATTTATTGATCGTACCCGCTGCAGGGCCAAACAAATTCGTACAGAATTCATTCAAAAGGCTGTCGATGTCTTTTTTACTGATCAGGTTTTTATTTGCAGCCCATAAGAAAGGAAGGCTTGCAAACTTTGCAGGTGAAGCTTCCCACAGAACACCCTGGCTGTTCTTTTCTTTGATCCTTTGCAATGTGTTCTTCAGATCAGATAAATAAAACATCGGAGTTTCACCGCCCCATTGAGGAATGTTCATGTACTGATATTCCGAAATGTTATTTGTCCTTGTATACCACCTGTTGAGCAGCGCTTTTGCACTTGCTTCGTTCTGAAATGCAGTTGGCACCACCTGGATATCCAGGTTGCTGTTAAGTTGAATGTTTGAAGCAGGCGCATCAGCATGACTTGAATAGGCATATATCTGGAAATGCTTGCCCGGGTAGATAGAATTTATTTTTTGTGCAGTGAAATTTGCAAGGGCAATATTCTGGCTGCTTTCATTTGCATAGTCCTTATTACTGCAACCGGAATTGTCTTTCGAGTTTCCCCATTGTGATCCATCAGGCACTTCGATGCCGATAAGGTTATTACTGAAATCAAAATTCCTGTAATAATCCGCATACAATGTTTTGTTGCCAAAAATGGTATTCTTAAATGAAGTGAATTTCTGCTCGATCGCATCGCTCCAGAGCTGCATGGCTGTATTGTTGTTTACATCCGGTACCGATTGTGTTGTTGCAGCTCTTGATCCATTGTAACAAGCCACATAACATGGATTATTCTGTATGGTAGAAAAATAATTGCCTGTCATGATATCTCCGCGGTGGCCGGTAAACCTGTAAGCTCCCATCATTCCGTTCCTCCTTTGGTACAATGCCCAGTTATGTCCGTTCTGACCGTAATAAATATCCCAACCGTAATTATTGTTATTATCCATAATCCAGCGGTTGTGTCCACCACTAATGAACCAGCTTTTATACTTATAGGAAGTTGTATAAGATTTATTGATCGCTTTGTAAGGGCTGCTTAAAGAAGGGGTAATTTGCCAGATGGAGCCTGGCTGGTAAAACCTGAATCCCAGTTCTTCCAGGTATTGATACAACCCGAACACCAGGCCATTATCCTGGGCAGCAGTGAATTTTAACATTGAAGTCCCGTTACTCTCAACCCTGCACAACTGGTTGTCAGTGATCGTAGAATCATAAATGAATATGATCCCCGATACAGGCATGTCCGTATATTCTTTTAAGGAAAATTCTACTCCGGCATTCGAACTGGCCAATAACTCAGCAGCATCCTGTGCGGTTGCTTTTAAAAGTTTGGATGAATGGACGGGATAATAAATTGATTGGCTCTTTGTATTTAAACAAAGAATTGCCATTATTACCGAAGTAATAATACAGTTGCGAATGAACGCCATAGTCTCGTGGTTTACGTGATAACTATGGTTTCATCACAGAACTAAAGATTTTACATTGTTATTCTTTGGGAAGAAACAAAGTAAGCAAGAGGTGATGTAAAAATAGCAATAATTTCCAGAAATCCAACTATTCTGAAACTAATTTAATTTGCTGAAGGACAACGATATGTACTGATATTAAAAGAAAGTCCTATTTCAGCGATGATATATTGGTCCTTCTGTTTGCTCCAGCCACGCTGACGTCCTTCAATTCCAAGTGGGTTATTGAAATCAAGGATCTCGTATGACCTGTCCTGCAATAACCTGGCAACAGTAGGCTGCCCGTTCACATCAGGGAATTTATCTCCCCCAACATACGTGGTACTTACGTCATCCATATAATCAGTGGTGGTAAAACGCTGAGCGATCTCAACCGATAAGTTCATTTTCTGGCTGATACTGTATTTTATTCCAACGCCAAAAGGAATACAAATTCCCATCGTACTGTATTGCTTACGTCCTTTATATCCTATATTCTGTCCTTCAGTACCGAGAGGACGCAGGAATTCTTTTTTCCCGTCAAGATAAGTATAGGGATCATAACTAAATGCTCCCACACCGAGCGTTACATATGGAGTAAACAAATGGTCTGGATCACCAGGCATGAATTTGAAGAAATTAAAATCACCTTGTATAGCAAGTTCCCAGATATTTGAATTGAAACTGAGGTTTCTTGTCTTCTGGTAATCATTTTTACTGTAAGTATCGCTGTAACCAACCTGTGCATAGTGTGCACTTACACGAAGCCCGACATAATTCCCAAACTGCTTGCGGTAAAAAATTCCTGCGGCAGGTTTTGGCCTGTTGATCGAAGCCCGGGTATTAAGGTCGCCGAAATAATGAGCGGCTCCTGCCGATATCCCGAATTCTCCCTTTTGTACATATTCTGTCAATTGTGCTTTACCTGAGATGCTAAGGGTTACGGCCAAAAGAACAACAATGATTTTACGGTTCACGTGTATATAATGATTTTAAGGTTGATCAATTAACGGTTTTCGAAGATAGGATATTAATGAAATGCAGCAAAGAGCTGCAAAATAAAGAATTGTTCATTACAAACGCTGGACTGGCTTATTTAAGCATCAGGAGGTTGTTAAATTTAGTTAACAGGTGAGTCAATTGGCTTTTTTCACCCTCAGTCCTGCACTCATTACATCAGGCAGGGGATTATCACGCATGATATGATTGATCCGGAATTGATATTCGCCCGCTTTCTTGAATCTTCTTGGGCGCCCATTCAATAATTTCCTCACTTCCCAGATATCATTCATACCGGAGCCTTCCCAGCCTGAAACATCGTTGGCAAGTGAAAGATCAACATTCTGAAAGAACATGGAATCTCCCGGTGACCGTAGTCCTATGTTCAGCCATATATTGTTGTACTTATATGCATCGGTATGCCGCAGTACGATATAAATATCATACGCTGCAAGGGTATCTGTAATTACAAACCTGCCTTCTGCCGGAAAATTATGCTGCCATTTGTAGCCTGGTATCGGAGTATTCTTTTCATACACATCTATCTGCCTGCATGAAAAGAACAGGGTTGCGGAGAAAATAATAAACAGTATGAAACGATTATTAGAAGATTGAATGATCATTTTGGTTTACTTTGATTACAGCACATTCAACACCTGCTCCTTTGCCTTTTCCAGTTCATCTTTCATCTTTACTACACATTTTTGTATGTCAGCATCATATGCTTTGCTTCCGGTGGTGTTGATCTCACGGCCAACTTCCTGCAAAACAAAGGACAGTTTCTTTCCCTTGCCATCTTCGGTTGTCTTCATGATGTCTTTGAAATATTCACAATGCTGGCGCAATCTTATCTGCTCTTCATGAATGTCAATTTTCTCCATGTAATAGATAAGTTCCTGCTCCATGCGGTTATTATCTATGTTCTCTTTCCCCACATGTGTTTCAAGTAGCTGCTGAATTTCTTCCTTGATCCTTTTTTTCCGGTTTGGCTCAAGTGCAAGGATGTGTTCTTCCTGGTCCTTGATATTTTCTATCCTTTTCAAAAGGTCCTTTTCAAGTGAATTGCCTTCTTCTACCCGGTGGGTGTTCAATTCTTTTAAGGCCTCCAGTAAAACATTGCTGAATTCCCTGAAATCACCTTCATTTAATACATCATTGGTGGGAGTAACAACTTCCGGCAATCTTAGCAGGGCACTCAGAACAGAATTTGTATCGATAGAAAGTTCTCCTGCCAATCCCTGTATCTGGTTATAATATGCTTTGATGAGTTCTGTATTGATAACAACAGGTTTTGTTGTTCCGTTTTGTTTGATGTTAACATAACAATCTATTGTTCCCCTTATCAGGTGTTCCTGCAAAAGGTTGCGGATATCAAATTCATAAGGCCTTAATAATGGCGGTAATTTTAACTGGAGTTCAAATTGTTTTCCGTTAAGCGCTTTTATTTCTACCAAAAAAGTTTTATCACCTACAGTTTGTTCTGCTCTTCCGAATCCTGTCATTGATTTTAACATGGGGCTGTTTTAATTTAATGCAAGATACTCGTTTATTGTTTTGTAAAAATAAACTATATGCCCTGAAAATATATGCCGCTGATATGTCGTCATTGAACAAATATGCTCCGGTTGGTAAGTTTGTTTTGATCAATAATTCCAATGAATAAAAAGGAAGAAAATAAAAAAAGCCCGACATTTTGGAGCCGAGCTTTATTATATGGATGGGTTAGTAAGTACAGGGATACAAATCCCTTACACAATATTAAATTTTTTTTTTGCTAACAAGAAAAATTTTTTCAACTATTTTATTAACATTTTAATTGTGCTTGTGGATAAGGATGCATGATTTTCCATCCTCTTTTATCAATATTTTTTTGTTGAATGATCAAGAATATTACCTCAATAAAAAATATTCATTACTGAAACTATTGATTTCATTGGTATTTCAAAAGAATGATTTTATTTACCCAATACAAACATCTCATCACGATTCCTTTTTTTATACGCTACAAAAGGCCCATTAATGACACCAATAATGTGCGAAAATATTTTTAGAATTTTTGGCCAATAGTTTCAAATGGGGCTGCTTTTTAAACAAATGCAAGTAAAAGCAAACGATATTACCTTTGCCAAAAACATATATTATGCAATTCCCCGCCCCGGTTTCTGTGCAATGGATCGCAGATCTTATCAATGCAAAAATTTCTGGAAATGAAAAAGGAGTGGCTACCGGTATCAACGAGATCCATAAAGTTGAAAAAGGCGACCTAGTATTTGTTGATCATCCCAAATATTATGATAAGTGTATCAACAGCAATGCATCATTTATAATCATCAATAAAGAAACCACAGTTCCTGAAGGCAAAGCTTTATTGATCGTTGACAATCCTTTTGAAGCATACTGTAAGATCGTAAATCACTTCAGGCCATTTACACCGGCAACAAAAATGATAAGCGACAGTGCGGTGATCGGTGAAGGAACAATTGTATTTCCTTCTGCATTTGTTGGAAACAATGTAAGGATCGGTAAAAATTCTGTTATTCATCCACAGGCAAGTATTTTAGATTATACTATCATTGGAGATAATGTTGTTATACAGGCAGGAACTGTCGTTGGCAGCGATGCTTTTTATTACAATACAAAAAAGGACAGGCCCGTATGGTATAAAAGAATGCCAAGCTGCGGACGTGTGATCATTGAAGATGATGTCGAGATCGGTGCAGGATGTACCATCGACAGGGGTGTTAGCCATGATACCATTATTGGCAGGGGAACCAAAATGGATAATATGATCCATATTGGTCACGACACTGTAATTGGAAAGAATTGTCTTATAGCCGCACAGGTTGGCATTGCAGGTGTTGTTACCCTGGAAGATGGCGTTACTTTGTGGGGACAGGTTGGTGTAAGTAAAACACTCACCATCGGCAGCAACGCAACCATTCTTGCACAAAGCGGTGTAGGAAAAGATACCGAAGGTGGTAAAGCATATTTCGGAAGCCCGATCGAAGATGCCCGTGATAAAATGAAAGAACTGGTTTGGGTAAAACGCATCCCCGAATTATGGGAAAAGGTAATGGGCAAAAAATGATCTCATTCAACTGAAATAAATAAGCCGTGAAGTTTAATTCACAGCTTTTCTTTTTATTTCTTTAATTGATCCACGGTATATAATCATAGGGCAATTGATCTGCAACCTTATCCCATGTCCAGTATTCACTGATAGCAATATCATTCTGTTCAAAATAATACCCGTTCTGTTCTATAACAATGGAAACTCCGGGAGTAAAATTCAATATCGAGAACTGGAAATCGGCTGACTCATTTTTATTCTCATTCATGTAACCCTGCGCCGGCGTCTCTTTTGTATAGAATACACCAAGCTTGGATTGTGTTGGTTTGACAGAAACCGTCTGTAAACTATCATCTTTCTGGTAATTCAATGCAGCATACGGATTCTTCAGTTTGAAGGCAGTATCCTTATCTTCTCCACGGTCTTTATAGGTTATCAATAGCTGTATCTCAAACCCCTCTTCTTTCAGTTCTTTTTTATAAATGCTGCGCATGAAATGAAGAATCGAACCTTTATATGCTTTTTGTCTTGCGTTATCCCATGCGGTTTTTTGTGCATCGCTGCTGGCGGTCATCTCTTCAAACAAAGGATACCCCGTATATAAGCTTACCTGTGTTTCATATGCATAGGTAAAAGAATCCAGGGTATACTTGATATTATAACCAAGCGCTTTATTTTCTATCATCAGCGGTTCTGCTGCTGTGACTTTCAACCTGTTCCTTTTTTTTGAGAAAAAGAATTTTAATGTCTCAGGATTTTTAATGGTACATGAACTGCTGTTTGTTGTTTTACCTATAAAATGATCCAGGAAAAAGTTACCATACTTCTGCCAGCCGTCTTTTACTTCAGCAGATGACACGATGGCAACATCGGCCATTTCCTTTTCTTTTGGTTTCAATTCAAACCTGAGGTCCCTGTTATCGGTATCAGAAGATGTGATACGCCTGCTCTCTGTTGTATAACCAGTGAACGTCACCACGAGCTCATATCCCCCGCTCGGCAACTGCAGGCTGAATTTACCTTCTGAGTTGGTAGCTGTACCGATGGTGGTATTCTCGGCAAAAACAGAAGCCCCCTGCAGGGGTTGATTTGTTTCTTTATTGATGACGGTTCCGCTGATATAAAAATTAGTAGACTGTGAGAAAACAAGTACCGATAAAAAGGTACACGTCAAAACAAGAAGAAGTTTCTTCATGGGCTTATTGAGTTTTATAGCAGCAACGAAAATACACTAATGATTGTTAAGTTTTTGTTGCAAAGCGGAGCAGGTTGTCCTGATAGTATTTTCCAGGCTGTTGTATTGAAAAGCAGGCAGGTATTTTTTCAGTTTGCTGTTATCAAAACGCACTTTTGACATAGCGGTCCTGGCTGTTTCTTTAGTAATGAGCGGGGATACACCTGTAAATTTACTTTTGATCGCTTCCAATCTCCATACAATGGCTGCAAGCAACGGCGTCACTTTTTTTGAAGGTATTTTCTTATTGAATTCTTTTGCGATCATTTTAAAAAGATCATGGAAACCGATATTCTCAGCACTGATGATAAAGCGCTCAGCATTTATATCAGAATCCATCAGCATGATCATCGCATTTGCTACATCCTTTACATCAACCACGCCTGTCATGCCATCGGTATACCATGGAATTTCATTGTAAACAGACTTGAATATTGCAGTTGAGCTTTCATGCCAGTTGCCCGAACCAATAACAAGTGATGGATTTACGATCACGGCATTCAAACCTTCTGCGATCCCACGCCACACTTCCATCTCTCCCATGTATTTGCTTTGCCCGTACCTGCTGTTGCTTGTTTCTTCTGTCCATTGCATTGTTTCGTTGATGAATTCATCCTGCCTTATCCTTCCCAATGCAGCAACCGAACTCACATGCAGCATTTTTTTTACACCTGCATTCAAAGCGGCATTCACTACGTTGGCCGTTCCTTCTACATTCACTTTGAAGATTTGCCTGGTATCACGGGGAATAAAAGAAACTTTGCCCGCACAATGATAAAGCTCTTCTACTCCATCCATCACTTCTTCCAAAACATTCACATCAAGTATATCGCACCTTACTTTATTTAATTGCGGAAATGAAAGATCATCCAGTGATGCATTATTATAAATAGCGGTTACATTTTTTCCGTGGCTTACCAGTTGCCTGATCAATTCCCGTCCCAGCAAACCAGATCCGCCTGTAACCAAAACCTTTCCTTGCCGGGAAGATGTGTCATTCATTGTTGCTGATTTTGCCGGTTATTAAATTGATCATTTTTTTTCTGCAGAATAATCATAAAATCCTTTTCCTGTTTTCTTGCCCAATTGCTTACTGGCAACTTTTTCTTTTTGAATTTCTGAAGGCTTAAATCTTGGTTCATGATCAAAAGCTTCATATAAAGATTCTGATACAGCGAGATTGATGTCCATACCGATCAGGTCCATCAACCTGAATGGCCCCATCTTAAAGCCGGACGCTTCCATGACCTCATCCACATTTTCAAACGTTGCAATACCAAGTTCAACCAGTTTCATTGCTTCCAGGTAATAATGACGTGCAACGCGGTTCACAATAAAGCCGGGGGCGTCCGTACACAAGACGGGTGACTTATTCATCTTTATACAAATGTTCATTAGCTCTTCAGCAACTTCATCCGAGGTTTGATCTCCTTTAACCACTTCCACCAGTTTCATGATCTGGGCAGGATTAAAAAAATGCATACCTGCAACCCTTTGTGGACCTGATATGCCTTTTTGCAATGTATTTATTGAAAGAGAAGATGTATTGCTTGCGAAGATCGTTGTATCACTATTGATAGATGCAAGCTTATTGAATAGTTCAACCTTTACCTCCATGATCTCTACGATCGCCTCTATGACCAGGCCGGCTTTGCAATCATTTATGGAAGAGGAAAAAACAACCCGTTCAAATATCTCTGTTTGTTCCTGTGCAGATATTTTTTGCTTTTCGAGGAGAAAAGCAAGGTTTTTGGTGATTGAAGCTTTGGCTTTTTCCAATATGGCTTCATTGGTATCATAGAGTGTTACGGGATAACCGGATTGTGCAGCAGCCATAGCTATCCCACTACCCATTGTACCAGCTCCTGCAACAACTATGTTTTCTATCATGCTGCAAAAATAAAAACTGCTGTGCGATTTCAGCTTTTTCTTTTTAATAATGCTGTTATTAAAAAGAGCGGCCTTTCACACAGCAGCGTATGTAGTGCTGATATGATTAATTCTTTCCGGCTTCCTTCCTGGCTTCTTCCTTCATTTTTTCATTTGCAGTGATCACGAATTGCACTCTCCTGTTCAGTGCCCTGTTTGCATCACTGTCATTTGGCACTTTAGGCTGGCTTTCGCCATACCATCTTATTATCAGCCTGGATGATGAAATACCAGCTGCTTTCAGATAATCACCCACTGCATCTGCCCTTCTTTGAGACAGGCTCATATTATATGTATCTGTGCCAACATCATCAGTATGACCTTCGATGAGGATATTTGTTTCAGGATATTCAGCAAATATCTTTTGAAGCTTATCAAGCGCCAGTTTGGAATTACTGCTGATATTATATTTGTTGGTCTCGAAGTATACGCCCGCTTTTGAACCATCAGGGTTATTCTCATCGAATGTAACATCAATGCCTTCGCCAACCCTTTCAACTTTTGCGCCTGGTATCTCTGTTTTGATTTTTTCAGCCTGCCTGTCCATTTTGTTTCCAATGATACCTCCTGCAGCTCCGCCGATCACAGCTCCAAGTATTGCCCCCAATGCAGTGTTATTTTTATTTCCAACATTATTTCCTATTACACCGCCGATCACGGCACCACCTGCAGCTCCAACGACCACACCTTTATCCCTGTTACTTGTTGTTCTTACCGTTTCGCAGCTGCTTGCCATTACCATCAATGATGCTGCAGCCAGGAACAGGTTCCTGTTCATCTTTTTCATTATATTTTTTGTTTTTAGTTTCTTACAAAATTGTATACGAATGAGGCGGGTTTGCCTTCAAAAATTATATCAGATCTTAACTGCATGCTGTTATCATCCATTTTTATGATCGTGAACCGGTAACCTGCGTCATTATCCAGTTCTTTATACTTATCATCCAGTCTTTTGAATTGTAAGAGCTTTGGCTCAGTTGCTGTTGCTTCATAGATCGACCAGCGTATATTCCTTTTGATCGCACTGCATTCATTTGCATTTTTATTTATGGAATAAAATCCCAGGTTATTACGGTCATTGAAACTCCAGCTGCTTCCAACAAAACAATTGAAATCAGCTTCATCAAAAAGCTGTGCTTTGAATTTACCGGAGATCTTTTCGGTGACTACTGTTTGTAGCTGCCAGTTTCCGTCAAGTGTTTTCTTGTATACACGTGCCTGCTTGGAAGAAGAACAGGAAATAAATAATAAAGATGATAGTAACAGGGGTAAAGCGATATTTACTCTTTTCATAACAGTGTTTAAAATTTTCTGTTATGAAATTTTCAATTATCATGCCAACAAGTATTGCACTTCGCAATGCAGTGATCACCTAAATGCAATACATGATTTAATAAGTAACTATGAGAACAGCGGCATTATATCGCGGAAGTAAATTGCTTTAAGAACCTAAGATCATTCTCACTGAACAACCTCAGGTCTTTAACCTGGTAACTTAACATGGTGATACGTTCGATGCCCATACCGAAAGCAAAGCCTGTATATTTATTACTGTCGATACCGCAATTGTCCAGCACAGCCGGGTGCACCATACCACAACCAAGTATTTCAACCCAGCCGGTTTTTTTACAAACATTGCAACCCTCACCACCACAGATCAGGCAGCTGATATCCATTTCAGCACTTGGTTCTGTAAATGGAAAATAAGAAGGACGGAAACGGACTTTTACTGTATTGCCGAACATTTCCTGAACAAAGAAGTAAAGTGTCTGTTTTAGATCAGCAAAAGACACATTTTCGGCTATATATAAACCTTCCACCTGGTTAAAGAAGCAATGGGCCCTTGCACTGATCGTTTCATTCCTGTAAACCCTGCCCGGGCAAATGATGCGGAGCGGCAAAATACCTTTTTCCATTTCACGTATCTGCACACTGCTTGTATGCGTACGTAATAACCATGCAGGATCCTGGTTGATATAGAATGTATCCTGCATATCCCTTGCAGGATGGTCTTCCGGCAGGTTCAATGCGGTGAAATTATGCCAGTCATCCTCTATTTCCGGCCCTTCTGCAACAGCAAATCCAAGACGATGAAAGATAGAGATGATCTTATTCTGTATAATGCTTATTGGATGGCGGCTGCCCAATGGCAGCGGGCTGCCGGGAAGTGTTACGTCAATGGCAGCTGCCTGGCTGTTTTCTGGGCCATTACCGAGGTTATCCTGGAATGCTTCAAAAGCAGCTTCTGTAAAAATCTTGAACTCGTTCAGCAATTGCCCCGCCTCACGTTTCTGCTCCGGCGCAACAGTTTTCATTTCGCCCATGATGGTTTTCACCAGGCCTTTTGTACCCAGGTATTTTATCCTGAAAGCTTCCAGCTGCTCCTTATTGCTAACAACAGTTTCCTGGATATCTTTCTTATTCTGCTCTATCTGTGCCAGTAGATTTTCCATATTGCAAAGATAGGGAAGGCCCTTCATTGGGGGAAGCTCGGTAATCTACGCTGCAGCTTCACTGTGCCTGCCTGCCAAAGCAGGTTTGCATAACTGCTGGAATAAAACAATTCATAATTATTTAACATGCGCCATTTGGAAATGGATTTTCCGCCATATTATCTTCATATCCTAAAACTTTAAACCAAAATGGACCCTGACTCGGGCGGTTATTTTAATAATTCCGCGATCTTCAAAACCTCCGTACTAACTGTAGCTTTCAGCACAATTTATTTTTACAGGACTGATAAATACCATTTCTCTTTCAAACCGGTATTTACAAAAACAGATACGGCTTTTGCAAAACCTGTAGCTAAAAATGTCAAGCCTGCCAGGAAAAAGAAAACCATCTATCTCACTTTTGATGATGGCCCCAATAAAGGTACAAGAGCCTTGATGCATGTTGTAGAACAGCAGAATGTTCCTGTCACTTTATTTGTGATCGGCGAGCATGTTTACGGAAGTAAATATCAATCGGAGATCTATGACAGTGTTTCACAAAATGCATTGTTCGAGATCGCCAACCACAGTTACACGCATGCTTTTGAAAACAGGTATGGAAAATTCTATGCTGTTCCTGACAGTGCAGTGAAAGATTTTTTACGTTGTGCCGACAGCCTTGGCCTTACAACAAAGATCGTTCGCACACCCGGGAGGAATATCTGGCGTACAGACAGCATCAGTTGTACTGACCTGAAAAATTCCGTTGCAGCAGCAGATAGTTTACAAAGCAATGGATTCAGGGTTGTAGGCTGGGACCTTGAATGGCATTTTAATAACCAGCAAAGACTCGTTCAGACATATGATGAGATGCTGAGCGAGATCGACAGCGCATTTGCCAACAACAAAACAAAAACCGCCAATCACCTTGTATTGCTTGCGCACGACCAGGTATATTCAAATCCCGAGGACTCTGCTTCATTACAGCAATTCATCATCCAACTGAAGAACAAGGATGAATATGAGTTTGAGACAGTAAGTAAATACCCGGGCGTAGAAAAACCTTTGTAAATTATTGGGAAGATCCTATCAAATTATTTTCTATTTTTATTGACTAAATTCAGAAATATGTCTTTATTCAAATCGGGCAACCCTACTTTATCAGAGAAGAGATTTCGTGATACAGTTCTTGAAACTGTTGTATCTACGAACGAAAATGCAATGACCGCAAAAGGAACTCTTAACAAATTTGGATTCCTTTTCTTATTGACCTTAGGAACTGCTTTCTATTCATGGAAAGAAGCGGCAGAAGGCGGTGATGCATGGACATTGGTATTGATCGGTGTATTTGGTGGACTCGCACTGGCGATCATCATGGCATTCAAACAACAGTGGAGCCCTTACCTGGCGCCTGCCTATGCTCTACTGGAAGGACTTTTCGTTGGAGCTGTATCAGCATTCTTTGAATACAGTGTTCCGAGCACACAGGGCGGATATGCAGGTGGCTATTCAGGAATTGTTTTGCAGGCAGTAGGCCTTACTTTTTCTGTTGTGGCAGTGATGTTCCTCCTGTACAAGTTCAATATCATTAAAGCAACGCCAATGTTCAAGAAAGTTATCATTGTAGCTACGCTTGGTATAGGAATATTTTACCTGGTATGCTGGATCATAAGTTTATCCGGAGGTTCTGCCCCTTCATTTATTTTTCAAAGCACGCCGATGGGTATCGGTTTCTCTGTTTTTGTTGTTGCATTGGCTGCACTAAACCTGATACTCGATTTTGATATGATAGAAAAAGGTGTTGAAATGGGAGCGCCAAAATATATGGAATGGTATGCAGCATTTGGATTGCTGGTTACCATCGTATGGTTATATCTGGAAATATTACGACTGTTATCAAAACTTAATAAGAGATAAAATATTATTGTAATTGTAAAAGCTCCTGCATGTAGGAGCTTTTTTTATAAGCCGTTGAGAAGTTCTCTTACTTTTTCCCTGATCAGATCTCTTACTTCATTAAATGCTGTTGGCTCCATGTTTTTGGGGTCAGGTATATCCCAGTCGATGATTTTTTTTGCAGGCATCCACGGACATGCATCTCCACAGCCCATGGTTACCACTGCATCGAATGGTGCATATTGCTTTACTTCTTCCAGACTTTTGCTGCTGTGTTTACCAAGATCATACCCCAACTCTTTCATTGCACTGATGGCTTTGGGATTTATCACTCCCGATGGTTTGCTCCCGGCACTGTATGCCTCAATATTTTCGCCGCCTGACATTGATGCAAATGCCTGGCTCATCTGGCTCCGGTTACTGTTCTCAACACAAACAAAAAGGATTTTCTTTTTCATATTCCAACGACCTTGCTCCTTCTTTCCAGTAATAAAGTATCCCTCCATAGCCCGCCTGATTGCCCTATCTTCTCCCTTGCACCAATTATCCTGAAGCCACATTCTTCATGGATCCTTACACTGGCAAAATTTTCGGGAAAGATGCCGGCCTGTAAGGTCCAGAAATTATTTTTCTCACTTTCATCGATCAATACCTGCAATAATTTCTTTCCTATGCCTTTACCTCTTGCTGCTTCACTCACATACACACTTACTTCCCCAACGCCTGCATATACACACCTGCCTGATACCGGTGTAAGTGCGGCCCAGCCAAGCACGTGGTTATCCTCTATAGCCACGAGCCTGGAATTTTTTATATGTGCCGCATCCCATTCTTCCCATGTTGGTATAGTTGACTGAAATGTGGCATTGCCCGTAGCAATTCCTTCAGAATATATTTTCCTTACTTCTTCCCAATGTGATGGGAGCATTTCTATTACCCGCATATTGAAATAATTTAAAAGCACCGCCATAATAAATACAGCGGTGCCTGTTTTTTAACAGCATCCCATATCGGTGATGCAGCAAGTGCTGCCTGCTTCGCAGCAACCTGGATCTTTCAGATCTGTGTTCATGGCTTTACAATTTATAATTAGGAAATAATTTTTTAGCAACAGGCCTTTTCATTTTTTACTTTTAGTTTATTGAATAGCCCATTGAATTCCACGGAAAATTTCTCAAATGCTTTCCAGTTTATGCAATAACAACTCCGGGGACCATCGGTTTCACCATCAATCAAACCTGCATTCTTCAACTCCTTGAGATGCTGGCTTACTGTACTTTGCGCTAAAGGCAATACTTCCACGATCTCCCCACATATACATTCATTCCTTGTAGCAAGCACATTCAGGATCGCAATGCGTGCCGGGTGACTGATCGCCTTGGCAAAAGCGGCAAGGTCCTGCTCCTTCTGTGTGAACTCTTCTCTTTTATGAGTAGCCATATTTTAATCTTATATCGCAAATATACGATTAATGTGATTGGCTCCAAATTTTTCGAGAACTTTTTTTTCTAAGCGGACGGCGGCTGTCCAAAAAAGCACAGAAACCCCTAAATTGTATGTCTAAATCGAAACCTGTATGAAGAAGAATCTACTATTAATATTCGCCTGTATCATCGGTAATATTGCTTTTTGCCAGACAAAATTGATAGAGAAGGTCAGCCGCAAAGGAAACGAGATCGTTATTCCGTATGAAAAATATGTATTGGCAAACGGGCTTACCCTTGTCATTCATGAAGACCACAGTGATCCCATTGTTCATGTAGATATAACTTACCATGTTGGTTCTGCAAGGGAAGAGATCGGCAAATCGGGTTTTGCGCATTTCTTCGAACACATGATGTTCCAGGGAAGCGATCATGTAGGCGATGAACAGCACTTTAAACTTGTGAGTGGTGCCGGGGGTAGCCTGAATGGAAGCACCAATCTTGACAGGACCAATTATTTTGAAACAGTCCCATCCAATCAACTTGAAAAAATGCTTTGGCTCGAAGCTGACCGCATGGGTTTTTTACTGGATGCAGTGACACAACAGAAATTCGAGATACAACGCAGCACCGTAAAAAATGAACGTGGCCAGAATTATGATAACGTTCCTTATGGCCTCACGGGTGAATTTACCAGTAAAAATCTATACCCATACGGACATCCTTACAGCTGGCTTACCATTGGCTACGTGGAAGATCTTAACCGCGGCAATGTAAATGACCTTAAGAATTTTTTCCTTCGCTGGTATGGCCCTAACAATGCAACGCTCACGATCGGCGGAGATGTTAAACCTGCAGAAGTAGTGAAACTGGTTGAAAAATATTTTGGCCCGATAGGAAGAGGGCCTGCAGTCAGCAAAACAATACTCCCGGCAGTTACATTGAATGCAGACCGGTATGTTTCTTATACCGACAACTATGCAAGGGTGCCGCGGTTGGTAAAAACCTATCCAACCATTCCAATCTATCACAAGGACATGGGAGCATTGGCCTGCCTGGCACAGGTTATTGGGCAGGGGAAAAATTCCATTCTTTATCAGCAACTGGTGAAAACACAAAAAGCCAATGCAGCTACTGCCTTCAGCCGCCTTACAGAACTGGCCGGTGAATTCTCCATACAGGTAACACCACTACCTGGAAAAACATTAACAGAAATGGATAATCTTTATAAAGATGCATTGCTGGCATTTGAAAAAAGAGGCGTTACTGATGATGATATTGAAAAATTCAAAGCAGGAATGGAATCTCAACTGGTCAACGGACTGCAATCTGTATCCGGGAAAGTTTCACAGCTGGCAGGTTTCCAGACGTTCACTGGTAACCCGAATATGATCGGCAAAATACTTGAAATGTACCGCTCGGTTACAAAGCAGGATGTGATGCGTGTGTATGAAACCTATATAAAAAACAAAAGCAGCGTTACGGTAAGTGTGTTGACGAAAACCAATAGCGCTTCACCTGCAAGCCCGGATAATTATACCATCGATTCATCCAATTATAAAAAACCTGATTATGGCTATGCAGGACTGACATATAAAAAGCCGGTTGATAATTTTGACCGCAATAAAATTCCGGGCACAGGTCCTAATCCTGTTGTAAAAGTTCCTGCATTCTGGAAAAAAAGCTTACAGAATGGAGCAAATATCATTGGCGCTGAAAACACTGAAGTTCCCATTGTAAATATACAGATCACCATTCCCGGTGGTCACCTTGCCGAAGCTTCTGATACAGGTAAGGTTGGTGTGGTATCCATAACTGCAAATATGCTTGGTGAAGACACAAAAAATTATACTGCTGAACAAATGGTTGTTGAACTGCAGAAACTCGGCAGCAGTATTTCAGTGAACAACACTATAGATGGTATGCGTTTCAGTGTGCAGTCGCTTAAAAAGAATATTGACAAGACATTGCAATTGCTGGAAGAAAGAATGCTGAGACCAAACTTCACACAGGATGCATTCAACCGTTTACAAAAACAGGCTTTGGAAGGGTTCAAGCAGGCCAAATCGCAACCTGCAACCGTTGCCACAACTGTTTTTGATAAAATAAATTATGGAAACAATAATATCTTAGGATTATCTGATAACGGAACTGAATATACCATCAGGCAATTGACATTGGCAGATGTGCAAAATTATTACGACAATTATATGACCTCTATGGATGCAAGAATTGTTGTGGTTGGTGATATCAGGGAAAATGAAATACTTCCAAAACTTTCTTTCCTTGATAAACTCCCAAGTAAAAAAATAAATCTTTCAATATCTCCTGCTGCACCTGCAATCAATAAGACAGTGATCTACCTGGTTGATGTTCCCAAAGCAGCGCAAACAGAATTCCGTGTTGGAAAAATAACCGGCCTTACCTACGATGCAACCGGGGAATATTATAAAGCCGGGCTTACAAATTATTCATTGGGTGGTGATTTCAATGGACGTGTAAATATCAATTTACGAGAAGATAAAGGCTGGACCTATGGTGCCCGTACCAATTTCACAGCAGACAGGTATACCGGAAGGTTTGCATTCAGTTCCGGTATAAGAGCTGAAGCAACAGATAGTGCATTGGTTGAAGTGATGAAAGAACTTAAAAAATATGCAGCAACAGGAATCACCAATGATGAACTTGTATTCTTAAAAAGTTCGCTGGGGCAGCGTGATGCGTTATTGTATGAAACAGGAACACAGAAAGCTGTATTCATTGGCCGTATCCTTGAATATAACCTGCCTGCAGATTTTGTAGATACACAAAATAAGATCCTGAAAAATATCACAAAGCCGGAAATAGATGCGCTGGCAGCAAAATGGCTCACGACAGATCAAATGAATATTTTACTGGTGGGAGATAAGGCCAAAATTTTACCCGGGTTGCAGAAACTTGGGTATGACATTATTGAGCTGGATGTTGATGGGAACAGGAAGTAAGGTTTTAGGTATAGGGTGTAAGGTTTAGAGTATATGTTATTAATCTAAGTCTTACACCCTAAACCTCATACCTTTTTTATCATTCTCTTCCATCAAGGAGATTTCCCAAACCTCCTAAAATACTTCCTTCTTCTTTCCTGTTATAAGTACCATATTGCATGATGCGTCCTGCCAGTCGGCTGATGGGTAATGATTGAAGCCAAACTTTTCCCGGGCCCTGTAATTTGGCAAAGAATAAACCTTCACCACCGAACATCCAGTTCTTTATTCCACGGATAAATTCAATATCAAAATCAACGCCTGCAGTATAAGCAACAACACAGCCTGTATCAACTTTCAATATTTCGCCGGGCTGCAGTTCCTTTTCAACAACATAACCACCTGCATGTGCAAATGCAAGCCCGTCACCTTCCAGCTTTTCCATGATAAAACCTTCGCCACCAAAAATGCCCGTGCCCAATCTTTTCTGGAATTCAATACCGATACTTACTCCTTTGGCAGCACAAAGGAATGCATCCTTTTGTGCAATGATCTTCCCTCCCAATTGCTGAAGGTCGAAAGCAATGATCTTCCCGGTATAAGGAGCTGCAAAGCTTACACGTTTCTTTCCCTGGCCTGCATTGGTGAATGCCGTTATAAATAAACTTTCACCCACCAGCAATCGTTTTCCTGCACTGAAAAGTTTTCCCAACAGTCCACCGCTTTGCTGCTGGCTGCCATCACCGAATATTGTTTGCATCTCTATGCCATTATCCATCATCATAAAAGCGCCGCTTTCCGCTATGGCTGTTTCATTCGGATCAAGTTCTATTTCTACGAACTGTAATTCTTCCCCGTAGATCTTGTAATCAATTTCATGATTTGTTCTCATCGTTGTATTTTTTTATGAAGATAAAAGTATTCATGTTGCAGGAATATTAAAATTACATAAATGGAGGCTTTGCCACTGATCCACTGATTTAGAATTATAAAATGACCCTTTTAAAGATAAGGGAGCATTCTCCAAAATTCATGATCAAACCGACTTTACACTTTGAAGCTGCCAGGTAATTTATTGTCTGTGTATAATGTTCTTCAGCAATCCCTTTTTTTGCTTTTATTTCTAAAATGACAGCATCGAAAACAATAAAATCAGCATAAAATTTATGTGGCAAGGTTATTTCTTTATACCTGATCGCATATTCTTTTTCTCTTTCATAAATTATTCCTCTTTTCCCTAACTCATACTCCATTGCGTCCTTATAAACAATTTCTGAAAAGCCCCTTCCAAGTGTTTTATGGATCTCCATCGCTACACCAATGAGTATAGATGTTTCGTTAGACAATATATAATTGTCATTTTGATAGTTCATGGGGTACAGTTTGCATATCAAATGTAGATAATCAGTGAATCTGTGGCAAAAAAATGGTTCCAGCCTTAAGGCCAGAACCATTCAATTAATGTTGTCTTGTTATAAACTCACAACCATACTTAATCCATTGCCTGTTGCACCAACCTGCACCTTGTCCATCATCTTATATAATTTTTTCCCATGCCTGTTATGAATAGTGAACATTACAGCATCCAGCACTAACAAAGCCGCACCCTGCAGTATGATACTTTCACCATAGCCTTTTAGTTTTTGCTGGTTACTGATCTTTACATTGCTCTTTGCTCTTTCTTTCAGGTACAAACCTGAAGCAATATATGCAACATCCAACCCTGCATTGAACATGTATGTTTTTTCAACCCCCGCCTGCTGCTTTAATGACTGCACAAGGCTGAGCCCATCTTTATTTTTTAACCCGATATAACTCAAGGCGGCAAGTCCCAGGTTTATACCACCCCACATCACATTCATCTGGTGAAAATATCTTGTGGTTCCCGTGGTTTGTCCTGTGGCGATACCACTGTATATAAGATTGGCCGCCGACCAGCCACCCAGGGCGATCATAGCACTCTTCGTTATCCGGATACGTTCCCGGTTGAATTTATTAAGATCTGCCTGTTGCTGGCTGAATGCATTTGAAGTTGAAAATGCGATTGTAAAAAGTAAAATTAGTTTTCTCATATAATTATTAACGTATTAGGATTGTCATTGGTTCATTCCTGGTTAGATTATTTTTGTAATAATAAGTTACAGGATATGCAAAATAAAAAAGCCATCGAAAGATGGCCTTTTATTCAGTTCTTAATTGATTATAACGACTTTATCCATTTTACCAATTCATCACGCCCTTTCCCGATCTTTTTTTGCAGCTTTCCTAATAACTCATCATCCTTTCCTTCTTCATATTGAAGATCGTCATCAGTAAGATCTGCATGTGCCTGTTTTATTTTGCCTTTAACTTCATTCCAGGTGCCTTTAAATTCTAACTTATCCATGATTATTTATTTTAGTTTAAAAAATGATTTAATTGATGAAATACTATTTCCATGCCAATAATACTATCCATTAAATAAAAATGCTGCCCATTATATGAGCAGCATTTGATAAATCTTTAGAATGGTTTACTATCTCTTTGCATCTTTCATCACCCCATTCCACACTCTCTTGCCCTGTATCCTTCTCACCACGTACATGATCAATACAAATATGAAGAAGAACGGTCCAAGGAAACCAAAGATGGCGATCCATTTACCCCCGTAGAATTTTTCCATCGGGCGGCGCAATCTTTCCGATATGAGGTACATGCTTGGTACCATGATCAATGTGAGGAAGAATGCGAATATCAGCCCGAATATGATCGTCCAGCTCAAGGGTCCCCAGAACACCACACTGTCACCACCAAAGAATATTCTTGGATTCAGGTGCTGGAACAATGAAATAAAGTCAATATTAAAACCAACCGCCAGTGGCAGCAATCCTAATATGGTTGCTACTGCCGTAAGCATTACAGGAATGATACGGATCTTTCCTGCCTGTATAGCAGCTTCCCTTGTCTTTACTCCCCTGCCGCGTAATTCATCTGTGAATTCGATCAGCAAGATACCATTCTTGATAACGATACCGGCCAACCCAACCACACCAACGCCCAGCATGATGGTGGCGATGGTCATTCCCGTGAATGCATATCCAAGCAATACACCGATGATGGAGAAGAATATCTCCGTAATTACAATAAATGGTTTACTCATACTGTTGAACTGCAGAACAAGTATCATAAAGATGATACCCATAGCGATCAACATTGCCATGCCTAAGAATGCCTGTGTTTCTTTTTCCTGTTCACTCTGCCCGCTCAGTTTTATACTTACGTCAGAAGGTATCTTGGTTCTTGCCCTGAAGTTGTCGATTTTTATCTGCAATTCTGCATTCACAGGGCCCACCATTGTTGGATCAAGCACATTGCTTTGCAACTGAATAGTTCGCTTCACATTCTTACGCTTGATACCACCCGCTGTGGTTGTATAATCAACTTTTGCCACAGCGCTCAATGGAATTGATTTTACACGCATGGTATTCATATCCATGAATGTGATGCGCAGGTTCAACAGGTCAGTGACATTATTTTTTACAAGGTCACTTGTTCGCAGCTGTATCTTATATTCATCTTCGCCATCTTTAAGTTTACTTACTTCCTTACCAAATACCGCAGTGCGTAATTCCATACCGATCTGTCCTGTGCTCAATCCTTCCATCATTGCTTTCTCCCTGTCAACATTCACAGTTATCTCAGGATTGGTAAGGTCAACATTCGACTGCAGATTTTCAACACCAGCTACCTGGTTTGTATCAAGATAATTATACAACTGGGTAGCAACATTGGCAATACTTTCAAAATTATCACCGCTTACTTCAATATTAACAGGAGGATCTGTTGGAGGGCCACCTTCTTCCGAGGCCACTTCAATACTTGCTCCCGGGATATCTTTCACTTCCTCCCTTATCAGGTCCATATAAGGCTTGGTCTTTTTACCGTGTCGCTTTTCATATTCAATAAAGCTGACCTGTATCCTGCCCAGATTGCTTTGTGTGCTTCGGTTGTTATCAGTCGGTTTGTTGGCACTTACCGCCACGTTCGTAATAATACTTTCCACGATGCCTCCTTTGGCGGGCAATTCATTGCCGAATACTTTTTCTACACGTTTTTCCAATACATGCGTGATACTATCGGTATATTTTACATCAGCACCAACCGGAAGTTTCAGGTATACGTATATAAAATTCGGATCGCCGCTTGGAAAGAAAGTAGATTTATTTCCCCTGGCCATCAGCAAAATGACAGAGACCACAAATACACCGAACAATGATGCAAACATCCACGCAGGCCTTGTGCCTTTCAATATCCAGCGCAATAATTTTTCATACCGTGTCATGAGCTTAGGCAATGCCCGGTGCTGGAAACGATAGATCACTCCTTTTAATACATACTGGTTAAGTAAAACAATACCGGCCATGATCAGCAGGAAATTTCCAAAACCATGCATCGTGTATTTTTTTGCAGTTGCTGCTGCTGCATCAACACCCAGTTTGCCTATCTCTGCACCAGCCCCAAATCCCATCAGGTTGAACAACACACCCATGATGATCATTCCCCAGAACCACCACTTGCGGAAGATATCTTTTTTGGGTTTATCAAATTCATGTCCTTCCGGTTTCATGAAACTCACAGCGAACACCGGGTTGAAAATGAATGCAACGATCAATGATGCTGCCAATGTTAATATGAGTATCGCGGGCAGGTAGATCATGAACTTACCGATCAATCCTTTCCAGAACAACAACGGGAAGAACGGAGCCAATGTAGTTGCAGTACCGGCGAGTACAGGTATGAATACTTCCCCTGCTGCTTCTTTGGCGCTTCGAACGATCGGCACTTTTCCATTGGCATAGATACGGTGCGTATTCTCAATGACCACGATCGCATCATCCACGATGATACCCAGGCCAAAAAGCAGGGCGAATAATACAATGAAGTTTAATGTTACATGCGTTCCGATGATGCCATCAGCGATCGGCAGGAACATGAATGCCACGAATACACTTAACGGGACACTCAGTGCCACGAAGAATGCATTGGTAACTCCCATGAAGAACATCAATATGATCAATACGAGTATAAAGCCGATGATGATCGTGTTCACAAGCTCATTGAAAGACGTCTTGGTAAGTTTACTTTGATCACCGGTGATAACAACACTCAGGTCCTTGGGCAATTCATCCCTTTCCTGCATGTCTTTTACAGCAGCTTTTACTTTATCAGCACAATTGATCAGGTTCTCACCGGCACGCTTAACAATATTCAGTGTAACTACATTCTTTCCATCCAGGCGGGCAAAGCTTTCTCTTTCTTTTGTAGTGTCTTTTATCTCGGCAATATCCCTTAAATAAACAGAAGCACCCTGTGCACTGCTTCTAACCACGATATCCTGCAGGTTCAATGCACTGCTGAACTGTCCTTTCACACGCAGTGTACGCTTCATATTGCCTACTTCAATAAGTCCCCCGGTAATATCATTGTTCTCACGGCTGATCGCATTCTCAACATCCATAAAGCTCACACGTGCCAGGCTCATCTTATAAGGATCCACATTTACCTGTATCTCTCTTTCAGGTGCACCAACGATCTCTGCCCTTGTTACTTCTGTAAGCTCTTCAAACTTATCCTGCATTTTATCTGCATAATATTTCAGCTTCATTCCATCATAATCACCACTCACATTTACAAACATGATGGGCATTTCGCTAAATGCAAATTCCTGCACATCGGGTTCCTGTGTAAGGTCAGTAGGAAGATCTGTTTTGGCTTTATCGATCGCATCTTTTACTTTCTGTTTGGCAAGCTCTGTTTTTACATCTGTATCAAACTCCACAACGATCAAACTATAATCAGCCTGTGAGGTGCTTTGTATCTTGATCACTTTTGCCCCGCTGATACCTTTCAGTTGTTTTTCAATAGGCCTTGTTACAAGATTCTCTATATCCTTTGGTGAGTTCCCTACGTGAACTGTTACTACGGATATCGTTGGAACCACGATATCAGGAAACTGTTCCTTGGGCATGGTATTGAACTTGACCAATCCATAAATGGTAATGATCACTGCGATGATGTATATCGCAGTCTTATTATCAACAGACCAGCTGGTAGGTTTGAACTGCTTGAATTTTTTCGATATTCCTTCAATCATACTCATAAAACAAATTTTTAGTCTTCAGTTATTCTTTGTTCATCTTTTATTTAGGATCATTTCAAACTGGTATTCACTGTTTGCCCTTCATACAATCCCTGGTATCCTTCAGTGATGAGTTGTTCTCCACCTGCCAACCCGGTTTTGATCTCTACATTATCTCCGTAAACTTCACCGATATTCACCACTTGTTTCTTCACGATGTTCTTTCCATTCACTACAGTGAGCAGGTAAACATATTTGCCCGTCTCATCACTCTGTACGATGTTCACCGGTATCACAACAGCATTGGATGCAGCATAATCCAGTATGCGCATGATGGCAGTTTGATTGGGTTTTAAAGCGGGGTCGCTTGGTATTTTCGCTTCAGCAATAAACCCTCTTTGTGTAAGGTCGATCGCCTGGCTTACCACAGAAAGGTTTGAAGAAAAAGTTTTATTGGCATCCGGAATGCTGATCTCAACTGCAGACCCTTTGTGCAAACGTGTAAGGTAATTTTCAGGAACACTTGTAACCACTTTAAGGTTGCTTGTATTTACGATCTTTATCTGCGGACCTGTGGCTGTCATTCCCTGGAATGTTTCCCCAACTCTTACGCTGACAATATCAGCTACTCCACTAACATCACTCACTACATTTGTTGTGTTCAATTGCTCAATGGCAACTTTCACCTGTTCATTTGCAGCCTTCAACTGGTTCTCCAGTCCTTCAACATTTGTTTTGGAAGTGATAACCTGCACCTCAGTTCCTATTCCCTGGTCCCACAGGTTTTTTTGACGCCTGTACAGGTCCCTCGCAAAGTTCAATTGCGTCTTAATGCCTTCCAGTTGCTGCCTTGCGGCCGTTACCTGTTGTTGTGCGATCGCATCATCCATTTTCAGTAACAACTGGCCTTTTCTTACCTGTTGGCCCTGCTGTACATATAATGCTTTTACCTGTCCCGGCATTCCGCGGGGAGAGATATAAGAAATATTCTGCGCATCCACATGCCCCTGCAGGTCGATATAATGTTTAAAGTCCTGCTTCGTCACCGGTGCAGCGCTTACCAGTTTGATCTTTGCAGCTTTTGCTGTGTTGCTGTCGATCCTTTCCAGTTCTGTCTGCAACTTTTTTATCTCAGCTTCATTTTTTGCACTTTCTGACTTCAGTTTTTCAATAGCTGCTTTCTTGTCATTGATAACTGCTGCGTTGTCTTTTTTACTACCTCCGCATGAAGCCATTACAATCACTGCTGAAAAGGCAACTGCTGTTTGTTTGATCTGTTTCATCTTATATATAGTTAGTCTTTTAATGAATTATAATTTTCCTGTTGCCTTTAAGAAGTCAACTTTTGCAATGATGGCATCATACAATGCAACGATATAATTTGTCTGGGCTGTTTTAAGGTCAACCTGTGCTGTGTTTATTTCTGTAGCTGACCCTGTACCGATCTCGTATTTCTTTTTTGTCTGGTCATATACTTTTTCTGCAAGCACCATGTTCTTTTTCTGCGCATCCATTGCTGTGATCGCTGCAATGAAATTATTCTTCGAGTTCTCTACTTCTCCATCGATGCTGATCTTTAATGCTTCTGTCTGGTTCTGCGATTTCTGTAATTCGAGTTGTGCTTTTTTTATCCTTGACTGCAATGCAAAACCATTGAAGATCGGCACTTTCATCTGCAAGCCTATGTATGAGCTGGTTAACCAATCTCCTTTTCCGAAAATGTCAAATTTATCCCGTTGTGCCTGTTTGCTGTATCCACCCACCAGCATGAAAGTGGGGATCTGGTTCAGCTTATACCTTCTTATATTCAGTCCATTTAGCTTATTGGTTATCTCAGATATCTGGAAATCTTTACGGTCGCTGTATTTGAACTGGCTTGCTTCCAGTACTCCTTCCCTTACATATGAATCACTCAGTGTGTCTCTTAAAACAAGACTGTCCTTTATCGGCATACCCATTAATAACTTCAAACCGGAATAGCCATTCTTGATCATGTTCTCTGCTTTCAGTTTTTCAGTATTCAGGTTTGAAAGCTGCACGGTAAGTTTATCAATGTCTAATCTTTCCGTGAACCCATTATCAAACATTATCTGTACATCATGCCTCAATTTTTCCAGCCTGTCAATATTTGCATCCAGCAGGCTGATCTGTGTTTTGCCGGTTACCAGTTGATAATACACTTTATAAATATTTGCCCTGATATTTTCTTCAGTAAGCTCAGCGATCCTTTCCTGTAAACTGATCGTACCATTACGTGCTTTTAAAGCAATGAACACCTGTCCGTCGAATACTATCTGGCTTAAGGTTACCGCCACATTTGCGTTCCATGGATTTCCCAGTGGAAAAGGGATTGTTCCATAATCACTTAATGCCTGTATCGGAGCTCCTGTATTACCATCTACTACGTGGTTAGCAATCAAAGCATCGTAAGTTCCTTTGGTGATAAAGTTTGGAAGTGTTTGTACAGGAATGTCAATATTATGTGTTATCGAAGCATTGCCATTTATTTGCGGCAATGCGATCGAGGTCACATCCCTGTTAACCTGCTTCTGTATCAGCACATCCAGCAATGCATTCTTAACCTGTACAGAATTTTGTTTTGCGTAATCTATGGCCTGCTGAACAGAAAATGAATTTACTTTCTGGGCATTGACCCCAACACTCAATACCAGCAGGCTTACCAATAACAAGCTATGATTCTTCAATTTTTCCATCTGTATATATTTTATTCTTTTATTTTTTTATTAATGCCTTTTCCCTCTGCTCCATGTATTTCAATACCAGTTTATATCCTTTTAATGTTACCAGGCCGAAAAGGAAATGGATGATGATCTCTTCTTCAATTTCAAGCAGGCTGTGTTTAAGGCTGCGCTGGAATTCGGGGTTGAATGGAATGAACATGGTCTCTACCCTGTACCTCGACAGTATATCAACTTCTATCTCGGGCCTGTACAGTTCTTCTTTTATTCCCCTCAACAGGTTTTGTGTACAAACATTATAGAGATATTCATTTCGGTGTTTCTGAAATTTTCGGAATGCAGCAGGATGGTATTTCTGCATGTCAAATAAAATAGATGGGTTCATTGTCTTGAACATCTGTACCATCATTTCCATTACCAGGAAAATCTCGTGCACTGCATTCTCTGCTTTGTCGCGGTCATCATCACAGGAGCATTGATTGGTATCGATCACTTCATCAACCACCGCTTCCACCAGTTCATCCTTATCTTTAAAATACTGGTAAATGGTCTTCTTGCTCATGCCGAGGTTTGCGGCAATATCATCCATGCTTACGCTGCGTATGCTGTATTGCATCACCAGGTCGTGGGCCGCTTTCTTGATACGCTGTTTAGTGTCCAGGTCTGTCATAATTTGGAGAGCAAAACTATGGAAACTTTTAGTGTAACCAAAGTTTCCATCATTATTTTTTACCATTCGTAACAATTTTTTAATACAGGGTGGTCATTTTGCCCAAAATCCGGGCCACCGGTTTTAGAGTATCTTTGATCCATAAAATTTTTTTCATGAAATCCCCGCTCAATTACAAAAAAGTACTGCAATGGTTCCTGCAGGGCATGCTTGTCATAGCCCCCATTACCATTACCGTATATGCACTTTATTTTGTGATAACCACGATCGATGGGTGGATACCCATTTTTACCCATATTGACGAAAACGGCCAGGTTCGTGTCCAGAATTATGGTGTCGGCCTGGTGATCATCCTGTCGGTCATTATAATAATCGGATACTTCAGCTCCTTTTTCATTACGGGCCGTATCATCAGTTTCATGGATAAATTCATGGAGAAAACACCCGGCATCAAGCATATCTATTCCACTACCAAGGATTTTTTTGAAGCATTTGCAGGCGATAAGAAAAAATTCACCCAGAATGTGCTTGCCAACGTAGATGACAATGATGTATGGAGGCTGGGGTTTGTAACAAGAGATGACATGGCAGATTTTGGGTTGAGTAACTATGTATCTGTTTATATACCGATGGCATATTCCGTTGCCGGGAATGTTTATATCATTCCAAGGGAAAGGATAAAACCGATCACGCATATCAGCAGTGCCCAAACCATGAAGTTTGCAGTAAGTGGAGGTGTAACTGATATAGATGAAGAACCGGTGGAAGTGGTAGTGGATACAAAAGTTTAAATGTTTGCTGCCAACTATAATTGTAGTACATTACTATAACAGAATCTTCTTCAATGAAACGTTTTTGTTTATTGATACTGGCTTGTTCCGTTGCAACAAATTGTTTTTGCTGGGGATTCTATGCCCATCGGAAAATAAATTACTTCGCTGTTTTTTTATTGCCGCCTGAAATGATGGTGTTGTACAAACCAAACCTCGAATTTATAACTGAACATGCCATTGACCCTGATAAAAGGCGCTATGCAGTTACCGGGGAGGGCCCAAAACATTATATTGATATCGATCACTACGGAACTTATCCTTTTAAATCCCTGCCAAGAAAATGGGATGATGCCGTTGCAAAATTCTCACAGGATACCTTGATGGAATATGGCATTGTTCCCTGGCATGTACAGGTAATGCTTCAGCGGCTTACAAATGCATTCAGGGAAAAGGATTTCAGCAGGATCATGAAGAACAGTGCAGAGATCGGGCATTATATTGCAGATGCCCATGTTCCTTTACATGCAAACAGCAACCACAACGGACAGTATACAAATCAACGGGGCATACATGGTTTCTGGGAAAGCAGGGTTCCCGAACTGCTGGCGGAAAAGCAATTTGATTTTTTCATCGGCAAAGCAGAATACATCAGCGACCCGGGTGCATTCATCTGGGAACGTGTGCTGGAAAGTTCAAAAGCCAGTGACAGTGTATTGATGTTTGAAAGAGAGTTGTCGAAAGAATTCTCTCCAGACCAGAAATATGCTTATGAACAAAGGAATAACGTTGTGGTGCGTCAATATTCATCTGCTTTCAGCATTGCCTATAATAAAAAACTGGATGGGATGATAGAGCGCCGCATGCGTCAATCCATTGCAGCAGTTGCATCTTTCTGGTATACTGCCTGGGTAAATGCAGGTCAACCTGATCTTAAAAGCCTTGTCAAACAGAAATTCTCCGATAAAGACCTGAAAGAATTTGAAGAACTGAATGCTAAATGGAATGGCAATGGTAAAATGCTCGGTCGGGAAGAAGAATAATCTCCTCAAATATTAGTGTTTTTTTGTACTTATCATTTCTTTTAATATTTTACGACCGCTTTCCTCTCAGCCCCTATTCATAACCCGGTAAATCTTATATATGAAAATCAGCAAAGGTTTTTTGATCATCGTATGCGTATGTGCAGGGATCAATTCAATCGCCCAAACCACCCTTTTTAATTACGGCTCGTCATGGAAATATCTTGATAACGGCAGTAACCAGGGAACCACATGGAGAGCAACTTCATTCAGCGACGCAACCTGGGCTTCGGGCAATGGCCAGCTTGGATATGGCGACGGAGATGAAGCTACAATTGTTAGCTATGGTACCGATGCCAATAACAAGTATATCACTACTTATTTCAGGAAAACAATAACCGTAACCGATGCTGCTGCTTACAGTGCTTATAGCGCCGCTGTAAAAAGAGATGATGGCATCATTGTTTATATAAACGGCGCAGAAGTTTATCGCAATAATATTGCGGCCGGAGCCGTAACATATACAACGCTTGCATCCCTGGCAAGTGATGATGGCGCAACTGCACAAACATTCTCAATTGCTCCTTCCTTCTTTGTCAGCGGAAACAATACCATTGCTGTTGAGATACACCAGAACGCCGGCAGCAGCAGTGATATCAGTTTCGATATGCAGCTTACAGCAACGCCTGTTCCCACATCAACAACTTTGATCGGTTATGGAAGCAGCTGGAAATATCTTGACAATGGAACCAACCAGGGCATATTGTGGAGAGCCCTTGCATTTGCAGACCTGTCGTGGGCTTCAGGGAATTCGCAATTAGGTTATGGGGATGGGGACGAAGCAACTATCCTTAGCTATGGCTCCAATGCAAACAATAAATACATCACAACTTATTTCAGGAAAACGATCACGATAGCCAATCTTTCTTTGCTCAGCAATATCACAGCCAATGTAAAACGTGATGACGGTATTGTTGTTTATGTGAATGGAAGCGAAGTGTACAGGAACAATATGCCCAATGGCAACGTTAGCTATACAACACTGGCATCAACTGCAGCAAGTGATGATGGCACAGCTATACAGACATTCACTATTGCAAATTCAAAATTCGTTACAGGCATAAATGTGATCGCGGTGGAAATGCACCAGAATGATAAAACAAGTTCTGATCTTTCTTTTGACATGGAACTAAAAGCAACCACGCAGACACCGGCTCCTCCACCAAGTGCTGCGATTACAAGAGGGCCTTATATGAATTCAGCAACTCAAAACAGTATTGTTATACGCTGGAGAACAGATATAGCAACAAACAGCAAAGTAAGCTTTGGCCCAACTGCCGGTTCAACAGCTTTTTCTGTAACAGATAACACTTCAACTACGGAACACGTTGTTAGCTTAACAGGGCTTTTGGAAAATACCTTGTATTATTATTCCATTGGATCTGCCACACAAACCCTGCAGGGAGATAACAATAATTATTTTAAAACAATGCCGGCAATGGGAAGCACACAAAAAGTAAGAGTGCTTGCTATGGGCGATATGGGCAACAACTCCACCAACCAGGTAAACCTGCGCAATGCATATACCAGTTACAACACCGGTAAATACACCGACATATGGATGCTGATGGGCGATAATGCATACAACGCCGGAACAGACAGTGAATACCAATCCAACTTTTTCAACATTTATCAAAACAACCTTACAAAAAATCATGTGTTATGGCCAAGCCCGGGCAATCATGATTACGCAAACAGTGCAGCAAGGCAGGCAGACCATGTGATTCCTTATTATGATATTTTCACTTTACCTAAACTGGGCGAAGCTGGCGGACTTGCTTCCAACACTGAAGCATATTATTCTTACAACTACGGAAACATACATTTTGTAGCACTTGATTCCTATGGATGGGAAGCGGGCAATACAAGATTATATGATACACTTGGTCCCCAGGCAGTGTGGTTGAAACAGGACCTGGCAGCCAATACACAAAAATGGACCGTTGTATATTTTCATCACCCACCCTATACCAAGGGATCTCATAATTCTGATACGGAAGCCGAATTGATCAGTATAAGGAACAATCTTGTCCGCATTTTAGAAAGATATAATGTAGATATGGTCATCAACGGGCATAGCCATGTATATGAAAGGAGTTTTTTACTCAATGGTCATTATGGTTTGGAGACAAGCTATAACAGTTCTTATGCATTGAGTTCTTCCAGTGGCATGTACAATGGTTCAGCAAATTCATGTTTATATATTAAGAACCCAGGTGCACCGAAAAATGGAATTGTATATGCTGTAGTTGGATCATCCGGCCAGGTAGGAGGAAGTGCAACCGGTTATCCGCACAACGCCATGTATTATTCAAACAATACAGTGGGTGGTGCGATGGTCCTTGAAATAGAAGGTAACAGGCTTGATGCCAAATGGCTTGGTTCTGATGGAGTGATCAGGGATAGCCTGACGATCATGAAAGATGTGAACAGCACAACCAATATCAGTTCCGACGCAGGTACAAACCAGGTATTAACTGCATCATGGACGGGTTCGTATGTTTGGGGAACAGGACAAACAACAAGATCGATCACTGTGGCTCCAACCATAAATTCGATCTATAGCGTAAGAGATGCAAACAATTGTTTAACGGATGTATTCAATATTACCATCAATGGTTCATTTGCAAGAACCATCCCTGCAATTCCCGAAATAAAAGAAGATGCAACACTTAAATTGTATCCTTCTATTGCGACGGCAGGAGCTTCTATAAAAATATCTGCAGCTGATGCTGCTGAAAAGATCCATGCGGTTGTATTTGATATGCAGGGAAGAAAGATCAGCGAATTCAATTTTACAGGTTCAACAACATATAATACATACAGCCTGAAAGCGGGAACTTACAGGATCAGGTTTGCTGATAAAGGAAAAATAATTTTCAAAGATCTTATCATAGTAGAATAATTGATCTACCGGGCTGAACCCGTCTTACGACAGTTTCAGCCCGGTATAAAACCCCAGGATCAACAGGCTCACTTTTTTCCATAGCATCCTCCATATTTTAGTACTTTTGCTGCTTAATTTTTTTACATGGCGGATGCTACTATGGCTGGGAAAAGGATTCACAATTTTAATGCAGGACCTTCTATATTACCTGCCGAGGTTTTTCAACAGGCTGCAGCCGCAGTGCTGGATTTTAACGGAACAGGTTTATCAATACTGGAATTCGGTCATCGTACACCTGAATTCACCGCGGTAATGGAGGAGGCCAGGTCATTGGTAAGAGAGCTGATGAGCCTCGATGCAGACCATGAGATCCTTTTCCTGCATGGAGGAGCATCTACGCAATTCATGCAGGTGCCGATGAATTTACTGGACAAAAACGATGTTGCGGCATTCACCGATACAGGGGTATGGAGCAGCAAAGCAATCAAAGAAGCAAAGCTCTTCGGCAAAGTAGAAGTTGTATGTTCATCAAAAGAAAAGAATTACAGCTTTATCCCGAAAGACTTCGCTGTTCCTAATGATGCAAAATATTTACACATAACCACCAACAATACTATTTACGGAACACAGTGGCAAAAGATCCCCCGGACAAGTAATTCAATGGTGGCTGACATGAGCAGCGATGTGTTCAGCCGTGTACTGGATTTTAATTCATTTGATCTGATCTATGCAGGCGCACAAAAAAATATGGGCCCTGCGGGTGTGAACCTGATAGTTGTCAACAAGAATATTCTTGGAAAGATAAAGCGGCCTATTCCTACCATTATGGATTACCGCAACCATATCAATGAGAAGAGCATGCTGAATACGCCACCAGTATTTGCAGTATTTGTTTGCCTGCTCACATTGCGCTGGCTGAGATCACAAGGTGGTGTGGCTGCTGTAGAAAAGAAAAATATTGAAAAAGCAGCTTTGCTTTATGCAGAGATCGACAGCAATCCCCTGTTCAAAGGAACAGTAGTAAAAGAAGACCGCAGTAAAATGAATGTATGTTTTGTGATGAACGACCCGGCACTTGAACCAGCTTTCCTGGATTTTGCGGGATCATTGGGGATCGTGGGCATCAAAGGGCATCGTTCCGTTGGCGGATTCAGGGCTTCGTTGTACAATGCGCTACCGATAAGCAGCGTGGAAGTGCTTGTAAATGCCATGAAAGAATTTACGGCAAAACATGCTTAAGAAATAATAATGAATCATAAAAAAATAAGCTTGATGGCTAAAGTTTATTTTTGCAGCAATTATTAAACACATGATCACAATAATACCTTTTAAAGCATTGAGACCTGAAGCACAGCATGCAAAAACTGTTGCTTCCCGTCCTTACGATGTATTGAGCAGCAAGGAAGCAAAGGTGGAAGCTGAGGGAAATCCTAATTCTTTTTTACATATCACCAAGAGCGAGATAGACCTGCCTGCAAAAACGGATGTTCATTCTGCCATTGTTTATGATAAAGCGAAAGAGAACCTGAACGCATTTATCAGCCGCCAGATATTATTCAGGGAGAGCAAACCCTGTTATTATATATATAAGCTTACCATGAACGGGAAAAGCCAGGTAGGCCTGGTTTGCGGAAGCTCGGTTGATGATTATGAGAATGACTTTATAAAGAAACACGAGTTCACCAGGCCGGAAAAAGAAAGAGACAGGATAGAACATATCAAAACAACGGGCGCTCAAACAGGAAATGTTTTTCTCGCTTATAAAAATGTGAAAGAAATTGATGAGCTGATCAATAAATGGGTGGCAGAAAAAAATCCACAGTATGATTTCACCGCTGATGATAATATACAGCACAGCATCTGGATCGTAAATGACGATGCCACTATCGAAAACATCAGCAACTATTTTAAAACGCTTGTCCCCTGCACCTATATCGCCGATGGTCATCATCGTGCTGCATCTGCCGCCAAGGTTCGTAAAGAACTTGGAGACAGCGCAACAGAAAATGCTGATTACTTCCTGACAACCTTGTTTCCGTCAAACCAGCTTTATATCATGGATTACAACAGGGTGATCAAAGACCTGAATGGTTTGAATGAAAATGATCTTTTGAAAAGACTGGAAGAAAAATTCAGCATAGAGAAAAAGGACAAAGCTTACCGCCCGGAGCATTTACATGATTTTGGATTGTACATAAACGGAAATTGGTATAAGCTTACCGCAAAACCGGGAACTTATAAACAGGATCCAATAGGTATACTTGATATAAGCATCCTGCAGGAGAATGTATTGGAGCCATTGCTGGGGATAAAGGATCAGCGCACTGATAAAAGGATCGATTTTGTTGGTGGCATCCGTGGCCTCGAGGAGCTTGAAAAACGTGTGAACAGTGGCGAAATGGCCATAGCGATCAGCCTGTACCCGGTAAGCATTGACCAGTTATTTGCTGTTGCAGACAGCGGAAATGTAATGCCACCTAAAAGTACCTGGTTCGAACCCAAGCTGAGAGATGGTTTGCTCACTCACTTAATAGATTGATAAAGTTTTGACTGAATCATAAAGAGGCGTTGGTAACACCGCCTCTTTTTTTATCTTTACCAACGATGAAAAAAATATTCATATCAACCTGTATCATTTTTGCTTCCATGTTTACTGTTACACAGGCGCAGGATGCAAAAGAACTGCATGAAAATGCAAAGACATTCATGAAGCAGGGCGACTTCCAGAATGCCGTAATGGTATTGAACCGTGCTTTGTTGCTCGATCCACAGAATATCGCCATTGCAAAAGACCTTGCGATCAGTTATAATTTTCAAAAAGACAACAGCAAAGCGCTTGAAACTATCAAAAATGTGCTCGACAGGGATGATGTGGATGACCAGTGCTTCCAGATAGCCGGGAATATTTATAAAGACCTTGGACAGTACAAGGACTGTGAGAAATTGTACAGGAGGGGTATCCGGAAATTCCCTGCAAGCGGCGCCATGTATAATGAACTGGGAGAATTGCTGCAATCGGAAAACGATTACACTGCGATCAAGCAATGGGAAAAAGGAATTGAGCAGGACCCTGCTTACTCAAAAAATTATTATAATGCTGCCAAATATTATTTCCTTACCATGGATAAGGTATGGAGTATCATTTATGGCGAGATATTCATCAACATGGAACCAATGGGAAGCAGGACACCGGAAATAAAAGCATTGTTACTCGAGAGCTATAAAAAACTATTCGCTGATGCAAATCTTGAAGAAAGCAATAAAGACAAGAATAATTTTGTGAAAGCTTACCTGCAAAGCATGAATAAGCAAAGTTCCCTGGCTTCGCTAGGCCTGAATGCAGAATCGCTCACCATGATCCGCACAAGGTTCATCTTAGACTGGAACAGCAACAATGGTTCAAAATTTCCTTACCAGTTATTCGATTATCAACGCTACCTGTTACAGGAAGGCATGTTCGATGCGTACAATCAATGGATATTCGGGTCTGCACAAAACCTGTCTGCATTCCAGAACTGGGTAAATACTCATAGTACTGAATACAGCAATTTCAGCAATTTTCAAAAAGGCAGGGTGTTCAGGATACCTGCAGGACAGTATTATCACTAAAATAAAAAGGCCTTGGTTTATATTTTGCCATCCTGTGTAAAGGATGGCTTTTTTTATATATCTTAGTTATCACTAAAAATAAATTTATGGACGAGCAAAAGGATGAACGCTTATGGCAGATGGCTAAGAAAAGAGCCGATTTCCAACGCAGTCTTGCATCATATTTTATTGTAGTGGCTTTTTTATGGGTGCTATGGTGGTTCACTTCCGGCAGGCATGGATTCCATGGCGGTATTCCCTGGCCTGCATGGGTAATGGTGGGCTGGGGCATCGGGTTATTGTTTCAATACCTGAATGCTTATGGCGGTTCCAAGCAGGACCTCGTGGAAAAAGAATATGAAAAGCTGAAAAACAAAAACCCTTAGCGGGTTAAATAAGATCAATAAAAAAGGCACAAAGAAATGCAATGAATAACCGGGCGTCTTTGTGCCTTTGCAGCATTATGAATTTCCTTTTAAAACTGAACGATTGCTATGAATGAAAATTCCAGGGTATTTGATTTTTTGTACGACCAGCTTGAAAGGTTTCCAAAAGAAGATATGCTCGCCGGGAAAGAGAACGGGCAATGGAATACATTCAGCACTTCAACTGTTGTAGATACGGTTAATAAACTTAGTGCGGGCCTGATGAATCTCGGTTTGAGCGGGAATGATATGACCGTAGAAAAGCAGGATAAGATCGCCGTTATATCACGCAACCGCCCGGAATGGATAATGCTCGATATCGCCTGCCAGCAGATAGGGGTAGCGCTTTGCCCCATCTACCCTACTACAAACATAAATGAACTGGAATTCATTTTCAATGACGCTGCTATCAAACACGTTTTCATCAGCGGAAAGGATATCCTGGAAAAAGTAAATAATATCCGCAGCAATATTCCTTCACTGATCAATATCTACAGTTTTGATGAAATGAATGGTGCCGATCACTGGAAAAAATTATTCATCTCAGGTGATGTTGCTCTTGACAACAAAGTAACTGAATTCAAAAACAGTATCAAGGCTGAGCATTGTTTTACCATCATATATACATCCGGCACTACGGGTACACCAAAAGGTGTGATGCTAAGCCATCGTAACCTGGTAAGCAATGTGGTCAATGCCAAAAGAACATTCCCTTTTAATGATAATGTAAAAGCAAGAGCGCTCAGTTTTCTGCCGCTCAACCATATATTTGAAAGGCTGATATCTTACATATATATATCGACGGGCATTTCTATTTACTATGCAGAAAGCCTTGAAACGATCGGTGATAATCTACGGGAAGTAAAGCCCCAGCTCTTTACAACGGTTCCGAGGTTACTGGAGAAAGTGTATGAAAGGATCATGTCTAAAGGAGCTGAACTCACCGGCATCAAAAGAAGATTATTTGATTGGGCCGTAGCATTGGGCGAAAAATATGACAATATAAAAACAGGCGGTATAGGATATAAGATACAGCTGGCGTTGGCAAACAAACTCATCTTTAATAAATGGAGGGAAGCGCTTGGTAACAATATTGAAGTTATTGTTACTGGTGGTGCTGCCTGCCAGGTTCGGTTGTTACGCATTTTCAATGCTGCCCAGATTCCCATCTTTGAAGGATATGGACCAACAGAGAACAGCCCGGTTATCAGTGTGAATTGTCGAAAAAAAGGCGGAACAAAATTCGGAACTGTAGGGCTACCGATCGAAGGACAGGAAGTAAGGCTTGAGCCTGATGGCGAAATATGCGTGAAGGGACCGAGTGTTATGATGGGTTATTATAAAAGACCTGAACTGACTGCAGAAACAGTTATTGACGGCTGGTTACATACCGGCGATATCGGCATTATGGATGAGGGGAAATATTTGAAAATAACAGATCGCAAAAAAGAATTATTCAAAACAAGCGGAGGCAAATATGTGGCACCTGCGGCTATTGAAAACAAATTAAAGGAATCTGCTTTTATTGAACAGGTGATGGTTGTAGGAGCCGACCAGAAATTTGTGGGTGCATTGATCGTTCCTTCCATGCCTAACCTAAAAGAATGGATGCGGCTGAAAGGAATCAGTTTTACTACCAATGAAGATGCGATACACAATCCCAAAGTGCTGGAACTTTATAAAGAGCTTATAGAATCATTTAATAAATTCTTCAACCACGTAGAGCAGATAAAAAAATTCGAGCTCTTGCCAAATGAATGGGGGATCGATACCGGCGAGATGACACCTAAACTCAGCATGAAAAGGAAAGTGATCATGGAAAAATATAAATCTGCGGTAGACAGGATATATCATTAAAAAGATAGCCGGCAGATTTAAGATGGGTAAGTCTTAAATCGAACCGGCTAGTATTTTGCTGTTAGGTTTATTTCTTCTTGGTCAAAAAAGTAAGTAAGGTATTAGGTATTGGCGGTGCTTTTCATAAGTGCAAACGCACATTTACGAAAAAAATTTGTGTAGGCTCTTCATAGTTTTTCATATCGTCAGATGTTTCAAATCCAAACATCAATCTTTTCAAACATTAATCATCACATTGAGGCAAGCAGGCCGGGAATAAGCTCGAAGTCTTTTGACTTATCGAGAAAATGTTTAGCCCCGATGCTGTAGCACAATTTGATATAGTAATCACTCGACAGGTTACTGAGCATGACCACTTTAATATCCGGATACTTCGTTACAATGAACTTCAACAGGTCTATCCCGTTCTTTCCCATTAATTGAATATCAACCATCGCAATGTCGATATTATTTTCACCCAGTATTCCAACTGCTTCTTCGTAATCGGCAGCGGTTGAAATGTTCTTTATAGTATCATGATCCTTTAAGGAATCAATTAACCGGTCTATGATGGGTGGGGAAGCATCAACAATTAATAGCGCTTTATTTGGCTGCGATCCCATTCAATCAATTGTTAATGAAGCGCAAGATATAGCAAGGGAAGGCTGATGACTGTAGAATCCTTTAGTCAATTGATGTAGTATATCATCTACAAATGGCGGATATATTAAATAAGATTACTTTCTATGGCGTACTTGGTAAGGTCGGAGTTGGTTTTAAGGTTCATTTTTGTCATGATCCTGGCACGGTAAGTACTAATGGTTGTTACACTTAATGAAAGTATGTCGGCGATCTCTGATACGGATTTACCGGCTGCCAGCAGCTTCATTACATCAAATTCCCTGTCGGAAAGAAGTTCATGTGCATGTTTGGCTGCATCGGAAGAAAAGCTTGAAGCAAGTTTTTCCGCAACGGATGCTGAAATATATTTTTTTCCCAATAATACCGTTTGAACAGCTTTTACCAGTTCATCAGATGCAGAGCCTTTACTGAGGTAACCGGATGCACCTGCTTTTAAAACCCTCAAAGCATAATGTTCTTCAGGGTGAATACTCAAAATAAGCACCGGCAGATCGGGGTAGATCTGCTTGATCTGTTGTAATGCATCCAGTCCGCTTCTTCCGGGCATCGACATGTCACTAACAATTACGTCCCACTTCGATGTCATGACCTTCTTTATCATTTCCTCAGCATCAGGTACGTCCTCAATATGTGCAGTTGGAAATTCCTCCAGCAGGATCTGTTTTAATCCCTTTCTTACTACTGTGTGATCATCGGCTATTAGTACACGTAACATGCTATCAGTTTTTGAGGGTTCACAATATCGTTTTACAAAGGAACAGAAATTAGTACAAAAGTTCCTTCTCCGGGTTTACTTTTAATTTCATAGGCCCCGCCTATGAGGTTTGTCCTTTCCTGGATACCCCTTAAACCCAACGTTTTTTTCCTGACACTATCATTAATATCAAACCCAATGCCATTGTCCTCCACGCTGAGATAAAGCTTATTATTATTTATATAAATTGATGTATTTACAATGGTTGCATCTGCATGCCTTGCTATATTGGTTAAAAGCTCCTGGTATATCCTGAACATAGCTGTTGTTACCCCCGGCAGCACAAGTGTCTCATTCAGGTTGCTCCTGAAATTTACTTTAGTACCTGCCCGTTTACCGAATTCATCGCCCTGCCATTCCAATGCAGCCACAAGCCCAAGGTCATCAAGAATACTTGGCCTCAGTTCCGTTGCAATTTTTCTTACTGATTTGATCGTATTATCGATCAGGCCAATGGTACTCGTGAGCTTTTCATTGATCAGTTCATCGGATGTTTTCAATCTCCGGTTTATCCACGAAAGATCCATTTTAAGCCCGGTCAGCTGCTGGCCAAGTTCATCATGTATTTCCCTGGCGATATAGGTCCGTTCTTCTTCCCTGATATTCTGAGAATAACTATACAGTTCTCTCATCAGCTCAGAATTTGCCGCTATTTCTTCAGCTACTTTTTTACGCACCGTGATGTCAACAATACTTCCTCTTACAAGCACTGAATTTTCAGATGGAAGTCTTACAAGCCTTATTTCACATGGCACCTGGTTGCCTTCTGAATCAAAATGCATCCATTCAAAAGAAGGCTTGTCTCCATCAATGGCCTGCTGGATATAATTCATTGCCATCTCTGATGACAATTCACCGTTGGGTTGCTTTTCGGGACTTAAAGCAACAGGGCCTACTTTAAGCAGTTCTTCTTTCGACATCTTGAAAAGCTTGGTAGCACTTTCACTTACATTCACGAATTGCTGCTTCTTCACATCCAGCACCACCAATGCTTCAGGAGCATTCTCAACAAGTGATTTATAACGTTCTTCACTTTCACGCAAAGCATTCTCTGCTTTTTTACGTTCTGTGATATCTCTTACCATTGACTGGTATCGTCCATCAAAAAGTTTTTTTGCACTGATCTCCACTTCGATCACTGAACCATCTTTTCTTGTCAGCCTTCTTTCATTGATAACTGTATCGCCATTATTTAACTGGTAAAATTGTACAGGGTTGGTTCCGAGATCACCTGCAGGTATCAGTGTAGTGAATTTCATTTTGCATAGTTCTTCTTTTGAATAACCCAGCATACGGCAGCCTGCACTGTTCACATCTATAAAATAAAAGTCATTATCGGCAATAAAAATACCATCGGATGCCTGTTCAATGATCGTCCTGTATTTCTCTTCGCTGGCACGGATCGCCCTTGCTGCTTTTTCTCTTTCAGACACGTCACGTATGAATGCAAGGAAACGTTCACCAGATATGTACTTCGCTGTTACTTCCACTTCCAGCACGCTTCCATCCTTTCTTTTCATTCTTCTTTCTGACCTTGCCACTTTTCCGTCTTTCATTTCCTGGAAACGGAAGGGATCGTTTTCAAGATCTTCTTCCGGCACGAGATCATAGATCGTCATGTTGGATAATTCCTCGTGTGAATATTGCGACATATTATATCCACTCGAATTCACAACCAGGAACCTTCCCTGCTTATCTGCAATGAATATCCCATCACTTGCCTGTTCAACCAGCGTCCTGTATTTTTCTTCACTTTCACGAATGGTCCTTGCGGCTTTTTCTCTTTCAGAGAAATCGAGCCCCACACCCATCAGGCATTTTTCTCCTTCATATTCTATTGCCTGTCCTGTAAAATAATAAGGGATCTTCTGCTTATCCTTCAAAAGAAAATCAGCTTCCACATGATCCTCTCCTGATATGAATACATTCTGGATCTTTGCTGATAGTAACTCATGATCATTCTTGTCAAAGAAATCCAATGGATGCATGCGTGATATTTCTTCGCCGGTATAGCCCGTAACGGTTTCGAAATTTTTATTCCATCTCAGGAACTTGCCATCCTGGTTATACAGGTAAAAAACGCCAGGTAAACTGTTGATGATAGAATCAGAAAGTTCTTTTTCCTTTATGATCTGCTTCCTGATCATTTCCCTGTCGGTGATATCGTGCATGGCCCCGAGCATCTTGATGGGCCTGCCCGAATGATCATATTTTATGTAAGCACGGTCATAAAAATTCCTGTATTCACCATCAGCGGTTTTAAACCGGAACTCTTCAGATATTGTACTAACAGATTTAGATATCGCTTCTTTCATACGTTCTGCAATACCTGCACGCTCATCAGGATGAATCTGTTCAAGGAACATTTCAAAATCTATTTTACCTGCGCCCGGTTGAATTCCATACAGGCTGTATAGTTTCTTGTTACCCCATGTTTCATTTTTTGCAAAATCATGATCCCACACCGCATCATTGGTTGCCTGTGCGATCAGTTCAAAACGCTCATTGGAACTCTTGATCTCTGCTTCCACTTTTTTCATGTAAGAAATATCCTTGCTGGTAATAATGAAGCCGTTGATATTTCCTTCGGGGTTTTTGATCAGGTTGATGCTGCTTAACAGGTAAACTTTTACAGCTGTTTTGGGATGAATGAAATTGAATTCTCCTTTCCACCGGCCTTCAGTAAATACCTGTTTGAATACATCTTCCGCATTTGACCCCGGGAATTCAAAAGTTACCAGCTGTGGTATCCTTTTACCGATTGCTTCTGCTTTTGTAAAGCCATATAATTCTTCACATGACTCATTCCAGCTCACAATGTTCCTGTTCATATCCAGGGAAGTGATCGCATCCGATACAGCATCCAGCAATCTTGCCTGCCGTCTTAATATATCTTCATTCTTCTTGCGTTCGGTGATGTCCCTTACAAAAGCGATCAGCGTATTTGAGCTGGCCATTTTGGAGCTGCCCTCAATTTCCAGGATCGTACCATCTTTTCTTTTCAGCCTTCTTTCATAATTGATGATCTTTCCTTCTATCAATTCCTGCAACCTGATCGGGTTTAATGTTGCATCTTCAGACGGCAAGAAATTATTCAGGTGCTTACCCACGATCTCCTTAAGATCATAACCGCTCATGCGGGCAACGCTGTTATTAGCTTCCTGGATATTTCCTTCCAGGTCGGTTATTACAATACCATCAGAAGCCTGTTCGATCAATGACCTGTATTTGATCTCTTTTTCCTCCAGTGCTATCAAGGTCTTTTTTATTTCAGTAACATCCTTGAAAAAAATGGTAAGCCCATCCATAGAAGGATATATATGGTTCTCGAACCATCTTTCCAGCGGCGGGTAATATTCTTCCAGGAACTGGTATTCCTGTGAAGACATCGCTTCATTGCATCTCTTTTGAAATGCAAGGTCTACTCCATCAGGGAATGCTTTCCATATACTTTTACCAATAAGGTTTTCCGGTTTTACTTTATATATCTCCCCGGCAGTTTTATTCACGTAGGTAAAGTTGCCGTCGTTATCAAGTGAAATGAATGCATCGGTTACTCTTTCAACCAATGTCCTGTGTTTTTCCTCGCTTTCCTTCAATGCTTCTTCTGTTTTTTCTCTTTCTGTCACATCCCTTACAATAGCGATTATCTTACCATCAGGAAGCATCCTGGCATTTAACTCTACAAGCAATATCGACCCATCTTTTCTTTTTAATTTCCTGTATAAAGTAGTTGCCTTGCCCGGATCCATTTTACTGTCCTTCGATCGCTTGATCTCAACACTTTTCTCAAAGAACAGGTCTTTAAGGTTCAATTGTTCAAATTCCTCGTTTGTATATCCTGTCTGGTCACAGGCAGCTTTATTAAAACTATGGATGGTTCCGTCGAAAGAATAAAGTATGATACCATCGGAAGCCTGCTCAATAAGTGACCTGTATTTCTCTTCGCTTTTTATCAGTTCATTCTCGATCTTTATTTTTTCAGAAACATTCATCAAAAGAACGAGCCTTCCCATCCTCCCTTTGTAAGGAAGATTTCTTGTGAACACCAATACCTGTATTTCTTCCCTGTTTTTTTTCAGGTGCGTCCATACTCCTGCTTCACGCAGTTCATCAGAAGCATACCTGTTATCGTCAAGGAATTTATCTATATCCTCAGGCCGCCGAATCTGTAATACATCCATTTGCTGGAACTCGTCTCTTGAATATCCATAAAGGTTTATAGCAGCATCATTCACTTCCAGGAATTGGAATGTTTCCTTATCATATATCCATAAAGGAAGCGGGCTCCTTTCAAATAATATCTTATAATTCTCTTCGCTTTCCTGCAATTGCTTTGTACGTACCCTTACAAGTTCATCCAGTTTCTTTGGCCTTCTTGATACACTATATATCAGTATTGCGCCCAATGCAGAAAACAGGAAGCCCAGTATTGCAAGGATGATGATATTCTCAAAGCCTTCCAGTGGCTTTACCGGGTTCACAGATAATTTCCATTCTCCGTTCGGCACGTTGACAGAGATCGTTTGTGCATTGGAGATTTTATTGGGATGTTTTATGAAATACTCTTCCTGTTTTGTATCGGGATTTATTTTAGAAAGCTGGAAATAATAACCACTGCTTCCTGAGCTGTCAATCCCTGCAGATCGCAATAAGGTCGGCATCTTTATTACAACAGCAGAAAATCCCCAGAACTTATTCTTCCGGAAAATGGGCAAACGTCCCACAACACCCATTCCACCCTGCTTCAGTTCAAAAGGTCCTGCAAAGAACATTTCCTTTTTTCCGATGGCTTTATATGCTTCCTTGTTGCGTAAAGGGTCTCTTAGAATATCATAGCCAATTGCTTTTTCGTTTCCATCAAGGGGATATATATAGCGGATGACACCATCAGGCACCAGCTGCAATGCATCAATATCATCGCTTGCATTGAGTATCTGCGATGCGATGGAATCAAAATTCTTCACTGTACCATTATCCTGTATAAAAAATGAAAGTGTTTTGGTTGCAGAAAGGCTGAATGCAAGTGATTCCTGGAGACGGACCCGGGCATTGTTTGCAACGGTTATTGCTTCCTCCTTTTTTTCCTGGCGTTTGTTGATATAGCGCTGGTAAATGATCGCACCGGTCAAAGAAGCCAGTACAACAAAAACAACAATGGCCAGCAATGCCGAACGCTGAGCTGTAACGATCGACCTGTCGTTATGCAACAAGGGGTCCGTATTTTGTCTCTCATAAATATTAGTCCCTGTTCCCATAGAATTGTTATAACATATTAGCTTCAGATTGGTTTTATAAGTTACCTAAAAACGGGCTTATAACCGAATCTTTGAGCTTTTGATTTTAAAATGGATAGATATTGCCTTTCCCGGGTATAAAATTATATTGATTTAAGCTGGGAACAGCACCAGCACCCCTTGAATCCGTTCGTAAATATTGTAGCTAAATTATTACAGGAGGTACTATTAAATAGGATGCTTAAGCGGGGAATTAAGCGCTTTAACCTGAAAATACTAATGTATGTAATGCGTTTCAACGACTGTTATATCAGTTCCGGTTGTGTCGCGTTTGATTGTTTTAAAATCCTGTTCATCTAAAAGAGAAATGTCTGTTGTGGTATATACAATGCCATTATAGGTTGTGGTTAACTTTGTCTCTCCTGCAGAAAATGACCAGCTCCCATTTTGAATTACCTGGGGATCGGTGTTATTGCATTTAGTTTGACCTTCATCCAGGGTATAGGTATAATCTGAGTGAAATATGGTTAAATTATCAAGCTGGCATGGGGAAAGCGTTGCAAGCCCATCTACCCAGGGACCGTTATTGGTACTTATCCTTAAACTGGTTAGCTTCCAGCTCTGCCTGCTGATCAATTCAAGATTTTTAGATACTTCTACGGTAGATGACTTTTTACAGGACATCATGCATATGGAGAAAAAAAAGAACAGTGTCAGGATGCGCATAACAGTAAATTTATTTGAATGCTGATAGCTTCTACAGCAATCACTGTTGCCTGGTATTACCAGGAAGAATCAAATGCTGTCTTATTCTGTGGCCTCGCCAGGAATCCCCGCCCGAACGTATCGTTCGGTACGGGCGGGGAATCGGATCTGGAGCTTCGGAAACTCTTATACTATCCCCGTCCGAACGGTGTTCAGCCGGGCGGGCATTGTACTACGAAGATAATTTTGTTTTTAGAAAACGCCTTCCTGCTGAAGTTTTAAAATATCTTTCCCGCATGATCGCTTCTTTTTCTGTTTCAAATTCTTCGAAATAAACAATTTTAAAGGGTATATATGGTCTTATAGATTGAGTCATACCAGAATTATGTTGAAGCAATCTTTTTTCTAAATCCAGGCAATGCCCTTTATAAAAAAAATTATGCTCAATACTTTTGAGAACATAAGTAAAATACATAATTACGGATTAGTGGCCTCGCCAGGAATCGAACCTGGATCTGGAGCTTCGGAAACTCTTATACTATCCATTGTACTACGAGGCCATACTTATTTGCCAAATGCCTGCAGATTGCTGCCGAATATCTTTACAGCAATAGCCAGCAATATTACACCGAAAAATTTTCTTATCACCACCATACCATTTGGCCCCAGCATTCTTTCTATCCATTTCAACGATCTTAACACCAGGTAAATAACAATACAGTTTATAAGTATACCGATAAAAATATTTACATCATTGTAATTCGCTTTTAAACTCATGATCGTGGTGAGTGTTCCCGATCCAGCTATCAGCGGAAAAGCGATCGGAACAACACTGCCGCTTTTGGGATTGCTGTCGGGTTTAAAAAATTCCAGGCCGAGTATCATCTCCAGGCCAATGATGAAGATGACAATACTTCCTGCAACAGCAAATGAATGAACATCCAGCCCCAGTACATTTAAGAATTGATGGCCTACCAATAAGAACAAGATCATCAAGCCCCCGGAAGCAAGCGTTGCCTGCATCGATCTTATCTCGCCACCCATCTTTACACGCAGTGATGCCAATACGGGTATTGAACCGATCATATCGATCACCGCAAATAATGTAAAACTGACCGTCAGTATTTCCCTTGCCGATATATCACCGAAGTTCATCGAATAATTTTTGCAAAGATAAACTTATGCATGCTGGCTTGAAAACGAAATAGGGAATTATTAGTTGAGTATGAATTTCAATCGCAGGCCACCCGAAATATTTTCAGGCGCAGAAGGGTTATAATACCTGTTTCCTGCCGCATTCAGGTCATTACCAAGACTATAAGGGTTATTGAATGAGCGGTTATAAGCAATAAAGATATCTGTCGAAAAATTTTTGCTTACCGGTCTTTTATATCCCAGCCTGGAAGAAAATAAATTATAGGCAGTTCCATAAAAGCTATTGGCATCATTTAGCGGAACCTGGTCGGTATAACTGTAGGTAAGGTTTGTATACAAACCCGCCCTGGTAACAAGATCGAGCCCTGCAACAAAAGTATTGGGAGATATCCCGGTGAGTTTGTTGCCATCGTATTTCACTGCCGCCTGCTGGTATTCCACGAACCTTGCATGGATATTCGTGTAATTGATCCACAGATCAAGATCACGCACGAACCTGTTGCCATTACTTACCGGGATATAATGCAGCGATGCTTCAAGCCCCCGTTGTCTTGTCTTGCCCGCATTTACAAAATAATCAGCCCCGCCGGTATCTTTCCTGCCTACAATGGTATTTTTTAATCCCGAGAAATAATATGAGATATCAATAAGCAGTTTGTTTTTAACCACATCGCCTTTTATCCCTGCTTCATAATTCATAGCTGTTTCCGCTTCCAGTGCTTTATTAAAATTTCCATCGCCCGCATGCACTTCATCAATTGATGGAGGTGAATAACCTTTGCTTGCAGAAACATACAGGCTCATACGTTTCAATATTTTTTTAAGAACAGAGATACGTGGAACAAGCTGCGGCGTGAAACTGCTGCTTTCTTTTAATGATGGCAGCCGGTTCAGTCTTTTAAATCCATAATAAAAATTATTGTAGCTCAATCCCGCATTCAGGATAAGGTCTTCCATTAAACTGATATCACCCTGTAAAAAAATATTGAACTGCCTGGAATCGATCTCATCATGAATCTGCAGTGTATCTATTTCACCCAGCCTGTTGCCGAATGTACTTGTATTGATAAAACCATACTGGTATTCCCCGCCAAATGTTGCAGTGAATATTTTGCTCTTATATTTTGTTACAGAGCGGACGCCTATGCCCTGCTCTGTTTTTCTTTCATAGTTGCGGATCGATGGGTTCCTGAAATTTGTAAAAGAAAAATACACAGCCGTGCTATTATTCCATCTGCTATTGAAAAGATATTCACTTGCAAAACCTGCATACAGTGTTTTCAGATATATCGCAGCCTTTTGTGCTTCTGCTCCTTCAAAGATGCCGGCTTTAGGCCTCGCCTGTTTTGGATCTTTCTGCATTTCTGAAAATGTAAGTCCGCCCGGTGTTTGATAATAAAGATCACTGTAGAAAATATTTGCTGCTATATTTTGTTTTTCATTGATCGAATAACTGCCGCTGAAATTTGCAACATCCCTTCTTGTACCGGTTTGTTTCCTGTAGCCATCTGATTGCTGGTGAGAAAATGAAAGACTGGTCATTGAATTTTTACCGGAATTGTTATACGATGCATTTGCGGTAAATAGCCCATAGCTTCCGAGGCCCGATTGTACGGTTATATTTTTCTCTTTCACCGATCCAAGGTCAGATCTTAATAAGATCACCCCCGATGTTCCTGCGCCATACATACTCCCTGCTGCACCTTTGATGATCTCGATCTTTCCTGTATTGGTCAATGAAAGTTCATTGAAATAAGTATTGCCATTGGCATCTGTGAATGGAATACCATTCCAATAGACCTTTACATTACGAACCCCAAATGTTGAACGAAGCAGGTTTCCCCTGATACCGATCCGGTAACTTCCGGGGCTTCGCTCATCCATCTTTACACCGGGTACAGTGTTCATTGCCGGGACAAAAGATTCATTATTGTATCTTTCCAAAGAGGCTTTATTCAATACAGAAACTGCTGCAGGGATGTTCCTTGCGCTGCTGTTCCTTTCAAAGGCATTCACTACCGTTTCTGAAAGAAATACACTCCTTCTCTTCATCATTATATCCGGAACCAATTCTCCAATGATGTCGGCATATACAGTCTCGTATCCAATATGGCTGAATGATAAAGCGGCACTGGCAGAGGAATAAGGAAAAGAAAAATTACCGGAAGAATCGCTGACAATATTCAGCAGCTTTTTCCCGACAGTAATGTTTACGGAAGACAATGGCTGATGCTGTTCATCGGTTACTTTACCCCTTATGGTATATTGAGCAATACAAACATGCATGGCCAGCAGGAAAAGAAATATTATGCCTGTGCTCTTTTTCATTAGAATAGGTGAATACCTCAAAGTTCCTATTAATAACGGAATAACCTGCGAAATTGTATGCCCTGGTGGTTAATTTTCCGTTACGGCAGCAGGCTTACTTAATTCAAGCAGGCAGGAGGCACAAAGGCAATCATTGTATTGTTCTTCTATCAGTTTTTTTGCTGCCGGTGATAACTGAATATCGTTGCACTGGCATTGGGAGATATTGCCCGCCTTGCATTCGAATAAACGATTGCAACGCGGACAATATTTATCTTCATGTTTGCACATGATGTATGCTTTTATAATTTAACAGAAATACCTGCCATAAAATTAAAGCGACGGCTGTTATAACCTTTCACTTCAAAATATTTTTCGTCGGTGATGTTCTTAAGGTCTGCAAATAATTTTATCTTTTTTGTTATCGCGTAAGTAGAATAAAGATTCCACGTATAATAAGCAGGCATCTCTTCAGGTGCAGAACCAAATACTGCTTCAAAACGCTTTCCTATGCTTTGCACCCCCGCATTTACAGTCCAGTTTTTACAGATATCAATTCCTACATTCAGGTTGATCGTTTTATTAGGCCTGCGGTATTGGTTAAAATATGACGTGTCTTTGTTATCTGCTTTTGTCTCCAGGAAACCATCCTGGTTGGTATAATTGGCATTCAATCTTACTTTGCCGAAATCAACGTTGGCTTCCAGTTCAAATCCTTTGTCTTTTTGCTCATCAGCATTGATATAATAGCTCTCATAATTTGGCGGGCCTGCGCTGAAGAATTCAATGTTATCTTTTACGTTCCTGATAAAATATACCGCACGTACGTTCACATTTTCTTTTTTATACTGAACGCCCCCTTCAAAACTGAATGATTTTTCAGGATCAAGTTCTTTGAAAGGGTTGCGATATTCTGAATATACCTGGTATAGAGAAGGCGCTTTGAAACCCGATGCTACATTCACAAACAGTTTTATCCTGTTGTTGATCACATAAGAAGGATTGAATGAGAAAGTGAATATACTTCCGTATTTATTAAAATGGTTGTAGCGGCCGCCCAATTCCACATTGAATCCTGAAATATCCTTTACAACAACTGAAGCGTAAGCCCCAAGCTGGTTCACCCTGGCAGTGTCTCCCAGTTTTGTTTCAAACGGGCCGAACATACTTAGAGATAAATAACTCTGGTCGGTCGCCTGCTGGCGGAAATCAACCCCAGCCAATACATCGATATGTTTTGTTATACCCATGTTGCTGTACAGTTCTACAAAATGCGAACGCCCTATATAATTTCCTTTGCTGTAATAAGCAAAACCCGGAGCTGATAGTGAATCATCGGTATATTCTCTTTCAGTTTTATTGTAGGCATAATTGAAATGAATAACATTTTTGCCGACCTGGTAATCTGCCCCGATGCCTGCCAGCAAATTTTTTGACCTCACCACGTAATCAGCATCATCTGTAAATGCAGATGCATCTGAATCTGTTTTATAATGGCTGTATTGTCCATTCAGTTTTATCACCAGTTTATCATTGATCTTCTGTTGTATGTTTGCCCTTACCACATCCTGGTTAAAGCCATCTTTATCATATGTTCCGCTAAAGGTTGGATCATATGCAGAAGAAAAACCCTTGCTGTACATTTTGCTGTACTGAACATTATAGCTTGTCTTGTTGATGGTCCCATTCAAACCGAATGAGCCTTTGAAGCTGTTATAAGTTCCTGCTGCAAGCTCTGCAGAGATGCCGATCTTTTTAGATCCTCCTTTCTTTGTTATGATATTGATCACACCGGCAATGGCATCACTGCCATATAAAGTTGACTGGCTGCCTTTCAATATCTCAATTCTTTCCACCTGTTCGATCGGTATGAAATTAAGATCATAAGCACCGCTGATACCGGATACATCATACACAGGGATGCCATCGATCAGGATCAGGGTCTTCCCTGCACTTGCCCCACGCAGGTAAACATCCTGGTTTGTTCCTGCTGTATTTCCACTTCCGTTGATGATCAGGCTTGCCTGGCTGTTCAGTACTTCAGATAAAGTTTTACCTGCATTGCGTTCAAGCTCCTGTTGATTGATAACAGTGATCACTTTACCTGTGAGTGATTGTTTGATGGGATACTTGGTTGCGGTGATCACCACATCATCTAATTGTTTGGTACTGTCCTGCTGGGCATAGACCTGGCTGGCTGTGATAACAGCAGCCAGCATAAAAATCTTTCTTTTCATTTTGAAAAAATTTTTTGTGACTGCTTTCGTGGAAAATTGTGATCGCTGATGCGACCACGGCGAAATATAAATGCTTCTCAGCTTTTACATTGCATGCCTTTCACCCGAAAGCTTTGAATGATTGTTAACTAAACCTGGCAGGTCTTCTGGCTTGGCTTCTACCGGACACCTTCCCATTGATAAACAACAGTGGTATGAAGATCCGGCAGTTTAAAATACCTTACAGCTACGGGGATAGCGCCGGAATTGCACCGGACTTCCCTTTTAATCCCGAACATTCGGGAACCAAATTCGCTGCAAATGTATAGGAAGGGAGGGTATCTGTCAAAAAGATTTTAAGCATAAAAAAGGCCGCTACTTGAGCGGCCTTTACTTATAGTATAATTAGTTTAATCTCCTTTCTTGCATTCTCCAACAATCTTATGGAAGATGTCGTGTGCGGCAGATATCAGTTTCTGTAATCTTTCATCTCCTGCACCTGCTTTCACCGCCTCGCTGATATTCATACACTGAACAACCAGTTTCTTTAATTCAGCTTTTGTTTCATTTTCTTTATAATCGGCCGGGATCGGGGAAGCCTGCCACGCTTTTGCGGCAATAAGCATGCTGTCTGCATTTTCTTTCAATGGTTTGAAATTGCCTTCTTCAGTCGGGTGAAAACTACCGCTCATGAACTTATGAAAGGTTTTCAATTCAGGCCATGGGGTTGCTTTACCGGTTTGAGCAAAACTGATCACTGGGACCATCATCAGCATAACCACAAGCGAACGTAACATTGATTTCATAAATAAATATTTTTTCCAAAAATAGGGGTTTTATAGCGATTGGCGTATGGTGCACTCAGGAATAATTGGTTTGTATTCGCAGGCTCATTTCCACCACTGATACAGGCTGATTTTTAGCTGATTACAAAAAAGCTTATCTTCAAAAAATGACCAACAGATCTAAACTCAGCCTTTTCGATTTCACTTTTATCGTGATCGGCCTTGTGATTGGCATGGGCATTTTCCGTACAGCCAAAGATGCGGCCAGTGCTGCAATAAATCCGGAAATATTTTTTTCAGCCTGGATCGTTGGTGGCCTGGTTGCATTGTGCGGTGCATTGACCTATGCAGAGATCGGTTCCCGCTATCCTGTAACAGGTGGTTATTATAAAGTGTTCTCTTATGCATTCCATCCTTCCATTGCATTTGCACTGAACTGCAGTATCCTTATTTCCAATGCTGCATCTGTTTCAGGTGTTGCATTGATCGGCGCAGGATATATTACAAAAGTTTTTCTCCCGGATGCAGGCAATATCATTAAAGTGGCCATTGCGCTTTCTGCTATTTTTATTTTCTATGGCGTTAACATGCTTGGTTTGAGAATGAGTGGAAAAACACAGACCATATTGATGATGATCAAGATCAGCATGATATTATTGTTGATCGCAGCACTGCTTTATCCTCCTGCCTATGATCACAGCACTGCAGTTACCATTAAAAATAGTAATATCAGTCTTATGGACTGGGTACAATCATTCGGTATTGCACTGATCGCCGTTTCATTTACATACGGTGGCTACCAGCAAACGATCAATTTTGGCAACGAGGTAAGCAATGCAAGCAGGAACATTCCCAAAGCCATCTTCACCGGCATAGCAGTGATCATTGTGTTATACCTGGCGGTAAATATTGCTTATTACAAGATCGTTGGTTTTGAGAATATGAAAACCACCAGCGAGATCGCATCTGTTGTGGTTGGTAAAATGTTCGGCAGCACCGGCGCCAATGTTTTTTCTGTATTGCTTTTTCTTTCCGTACTGGCATATGTGAATGGCCAGCTGATGAGCAACCCAAGGGTTGTATATGCAATGAGTGAAGACGGGGTGCTGCCCAAGATATTGCAGAAAAAAAATGAACGCAGCAATGTACTGGTGTTTTCACTCACTGTATTTGCCATGCTGTGTGTGATCGTTCTGTTCTTTGCCGATACTTTTGAAAAAATATTAAGCTTTTCCATTTTCCTGGATTCATTCGGTATGGCTACATCAGCAGCAACCTTGTTCATGTTACGCAAAAGAACCAAACATCTTGACGGCACGGGTATCTATAAAATGAGATTATTCCCGCTGCAGCCATTGATCTTTATTGCTGCATATACTTTTGTCTGCATCAGCATCATCATCAACACGCCTATGCTGGCATTGATAGGAACCTGCGTGCTGGTTGCTTTTGTACTGATCTATTTCCTGTTCATGCAAAAAACGATCTCCAATAAAACATAAGATGGACATTTCTTTTATCATAAACGAACTGGGCGAGGACCGTGAAAATTATTTCAACGCCATTGCTCCGCCCATCATACAGACAAGCAATTTTGCTTTCAGGTCAGTAGATGCCATGCGACAGGCGATGGCAGATGAGTACAGCTCTTTTTTATACAGCCGCGGCAATAATCCCACGGTTGATATCCTTTGTAAGAAACTGGCAGCACTGGATGCTGCTGAAGATTGCCTCGTATTCAACAGTGGCGTTGCGGCAATATTCATGGCTGTATTCGCCAATGTGAAGTCGGGAGATCATATTGTGAGTGTTGACAAACCCTATTCATGGGCCCAAAAGCTGTTCAATGATATCTTACCAAGGTTTGGCGTAAATACAACATATATAGACGGCCGCGATATTGAAAATTTTGAAAGGGCAATACTACCCAATACAACAGTAATATATCTTGAAAGTCCCAACAGCTGGGATTATGCACTGCAGGATATCAAGGCAGTTGCAGAACTTGCCCGCTCAGAGAATATCACCACCATCATCGACAATAGCTATTGTACACCATTGTATCAACGGCCCATTGAAGTAGGTATTGATATTTCCATCCAGACAGCAACAAAATATATCAGTGGCCATAGCGATACGGTTGGAGGCGTGCTCAGCTGTTCTAAAAAAATGGCTGAAAAAATATTCAACAGTGAATACATGACCGTGGGCAGTGGTATCCAGCCTTTCAATGCATGGTTATTGTTGCGGGGGCTGAGAACATTGCCTGCCAGGCTTGAACGTATCAGCAGATCAACCATAGAAGTTGTGGAGTATTTAAAAAAACATCCCAAAGTTGAAGAGCTGATCTTTCCTTTTGATGAAAGTTTCCCGCAATACGAATTGGCCAAACAACAAATGTCGGGCGCCTGCGGTTTGCTGACCATTATATTAAAAGCAAACAGCATAGAGGAAGTAGAAAAATTCTGTGAAAGCCTGCAGCATATTTTCATGGCAGTGAGCTGGGGTGGACATGAAAGCCTCGTGATCCCGAAAGCAGTGGGATTGAAAGCTGCAGATTTCGATGCGAACAATAAAGAGCACAGGATGATCAGGCTATACGTGGGGCTTGAAGATCCTGGCTATATTATCAAAGACCTTGAACAGGCTTTTTCGACATTATAAACGTGGTTTTTCGTAATAGAATTATACCGGTGATTTATTACCGTTTATAAAATTGAATGTCCGGTATTACAGCAGGAAATTATACTTTTGCTACATGCGTAGATCAATTTTTGCTCTCATAGTGCTTTGTTTCATAAGCACTTCAATACATGCACAGGAGAAATGGAACCTCAGGACCATTGTAGATTATGCGATGGCAAATAATATTACTGTAAGGCTGAGTGAGGTACAGGCTAAAATTGCAGCATTGACGTTAAAGCAAAGCAGGCTATCGCAGATACCAAACGCTAATTTCACAAACAATACAGGTTATAACAGCGGTACCACCCAGGATTTCACTTCATTTACCCGTATCAACGAAACTTATTTAACCTCCGGTTTTCAATTACAAAGCAGTGCAGACATCTTTAATTTTTTCAGTAAAAGAAATACGATCGCGGGCAATGAATGGGAATTGAAAGCTGCCAATGCTTTTGTAGATAAGAACAAGAATGATATCGCCCTCACAGCTGCCAATGCATACCTGAATATTTTACTGGCCAAAGAACAGGAGAATATTGCCTTGGTGCAGGTACAGCAAACGCAGGCGCAACTGACAAATACCAGGAAGATGGTGGAAGCCGGATCCTTACCTGAATTAAATGCCTCACAACTTGAAGCACAGTTAGCTGTTGACAGCGGTAATTATATTTCTGCGAAGGGAAACGTAACCTTGAATATCCTCACACTTAAATCTTATTTGAGCATCGACGCAGCAGCGCCTTTTGAAGTAGATACGCCACCGGTAGAACTTATACCCGTAGAGCCTATCGCCGACCTGCAACCCGATAATGTTTACAAGCTTGCAATGGCCAGCCAGCCATTACAGCGGTACAATGACTTTAAATTGAAAGCAGCTGAAAAATTTAAACAGGCTGCCAGGGGTGCAATGTTTCCTACCTTATCTGCTTACGGTAGTTTGGGAAGCCGTTATGCAAACAATGTGACAGAAGTATTGACCGATACTAAAGTATACCCACCGATAGCAACCGTTAATGTTGGAGGTGTAGATTATAATGTAATGCCGCTGCAGGACCAGCCTTACCATGTTTATACTTATGGCAAGCGGGGTTTTACAAACCAGCTCAATGATAATTTTAATCAATCGATCGGGTTAAGCCTGAGCATTCCTATTTTCAATTCTTACAATTTAAGAACACAATACCTGCGGAGTAAATTAAACATCAATTCACTGCAGTTACAGAAGGAACAGGATGACCAGAAGCTGAAACAGGATATTTACCAGGCATTCACAGCTGCAATGACAGCAATGGAAAAATTCAATGCATCAAAAAAGGCAGTTGAATCAGCACAGAAGACATTTGATTTTGCGAACAAAAGATTCGAAGTAGGATTGCTGGGAACATTTGACCTTATTACAACACAGAATAATTTATTGAGGGCAAAACTGGAATACAGCATCAACCAGTTTGATTATGTTTTCAAAATGAAAGTGCTGGAGTTCTACAAAGGACAGGGATTGAAGCTGTAAGAAGCTAGTGGGGAGTAGTTAGTGTGATGGGGCGCCTTTTAATTTGCTGATTGAAACCGATAGCTGTAAAAAATGTTTGGTAAAAAATAAGAAAAGGATAAAAAGAGATTCTCATGAATAAAAAAACAAAATGGATCCTGATCAGTGTGGGAATATTACTGGTATTGCTGGTAGTGCTTTCGCAGATGGGGGTATTTGGAAAAGATGAAGGAACAAAAGTAAGTGCTGAAAAAGTACAGAAGCGGACCATCATTGAAGTGGTGAATGCCAGCGGAAAGATCTATCCCGAAATTGAAGTGAAGGTGAGCCCTGATATCAGCGGCGTGATAACCGAGCTAAATGTAGAGGAAGGCGATACCGTTAAGAAAGGACAACTGCTTGCACGTATCTATGCAGACATATACAGCATTCAGCGTGACCAGGCTGCCAGCGGTGTGGCCCAAAGCCAGTCGCAGGTAAGCAGCTCTGAAGCGCAGGTGGCAAATTCAAAAGCCGCACTCGCAGCTTTGAATGCGAATATGGAACAGGCGCAGCGTACATACGATATGCAAAAGAGATTATTTGATGATAAAGTGATCAGCAGGAGCGAATTCAATATTGCAGAAGCAAATTTAAAAACCGCCAAAGCAAATTACGATGCAGCAGTGGAAGGTATCAAAGGAACCATGGCCAGTGTGCAGGGAGCAAAAGCCAATGTTCAGAGTGCGGTTGCTAATTTGCAAAAGGCTTCTAAAGACCTCGGCAAAACTGCTATCGTTGCTCCAATGGATGGCGTGGTAAGTCTATTGAGTGTGAAGAAAGGTGAAAGTGTTGCTGGTAACAGTTTCAATGTAGGAACAGAAATGCTGCGTATTGCAGACATGTCGAAGATAGAGATCAGGGTTGATGTTGGTGAGAACGATATACCAAAAGTGAAACTGGGCGACAGTGCCATCATTGATATTGACGCATACAGTGACCGTAAATTCAAAGGCATCGTAACACAGATCGCCAGCAGCAATAATGGAGCAGCCGGTCAAAGTGCACTGGCAACCACCAGCAATGATGTTACACAATATAAGGTTTATATCAGGCTTTTACCTGAAAGCTATATTGACCTGCTTGGAAAAGGTACATTTCCTTTCCGCCCGGGCATGAGTGCCAGTGCAGACATACAGACAAAGACGCAGGCAAATGTGTTGAGTGTACCGATCAATGCAGTGACGACACGTGAAAAAAATGACAGTACCAAAACATCCGGCAAAAAGAAAACGGATGATGCTGAGGCCAAATCAGCCGGCCCAACGATGGATGACCTGGATGTTGTGGTCTTTGTAAAAGGTTCTGACAACAAAGTGAAAAAGGTGAAAGTTAAAACAGGTATACAGGATATCAATAATATTGAGATCGTAACCGGTCTCAAAGAAGGTGATGAAGTCATCACAGGGCCTTATGATATCGTAAGTAAAACATTGAAAGAAGGCAGCGAAGTGAAAGTGGTTGACAAGAAAGAACTATTTGAAAAGAATTAACAGGCAGTGATGTACTGTATCAAATAACTGGCTGCCGATTGATTTTGGCAGCCAACATTTTTTTAGGGTGAAAACAATATTCATTTTCTTTATCGGGTTAATAACCTGTACGCAGTTATTTGCACAGGCTGCCAGGTTACATGTAGTGATCACTGACAGCAGGAAGGAAGCTGTTCAGAATGCAAGCGCCTCATTGTACCAGTTACCGGATACCATTTTAAAAAGTAAACAGGTGGTCAAAGGGAATTTCTTTTTTAATGTACAGCAGCATACAAATTACTTACTGAAGATCTCGGCCACAGGCATGCAGGACATTACCCGGCAGGTTGCTGTAACAGACAGCATTCTTACTGTTTTGATTGAAATGACCAATAAGGTGAGTGAGCTGGGTAATGTAACGATCGTTTCAAGAAAGCCATTGATAAAGCAGGATGATGATAAAACGATCGTTGATGCCGAAGTACTGGCAAACAGCAGTACCAATGCATATGAAGTACTTGAAAAAACTCCCAGTGTTATCCTTGACCAGGATGGAAATGTTTACCTGAACAGCGCAATTCCTGCAACGATCTATATCAACGGAAGAGAAATGAAACTGAGCAGTACCGATATAGCTTCATTGTTAAAAAGTTTACCGGCAGGAAGCGTAAGCAAAATAGAAATACTACGAACACCTTCTGCAAAATATGATGCTGCCAACAGTGGTGGTATTGTGAACATAGTATTGAAGAAAGGGATAAAGCTTGGGACCAATGGATCAATGAATGCTGGTTATTTCCAGGGTATCTACAGCACGCAGACGATTGGACTGAACCTGAATAAAGGAACCGGTAAAATAAACAGTTACCTGAGTTACCAGTTCACCAAAAGGAATAATTATGAAGAACTGAATTCCAACAGGCTTATAAAAACAGACAGTTCCCTGCTTGCCCAAAGTTCTTATACAACCTACCCTACCATCAATAATTATTTAAGCGCCGGTATTGATGTTGCACTCACCAAAAAATTCAACCTGGCCTACGACCTACGACTCAGTAATTCTGATGGCAACAGTTATGCAGTGAACGATAATGATATCATCAATGAAAAAACCCAGGCGCAGCTGGGAAAAAGTCAATCAGGCATCAACAATGACAACAATTCAACCTATATAGGCAATGAAGTGGAAGGAAAATATAAGATCGATTCATCCGGCAGCGAATGGAGTATTGACCTGGAATACAATTATTACAGGAACAAGAATTCACAGCTGTATAAAAATTATTATGACTTCCCTGCAAAGCCAACTGTAAGCGGTGATGGCGATAACAGGAACACAAAAAAAATATTTGTAATTGAATCTGATCTTACCTGGAAACTTCCAAAAAAATTCACGGTAGAAGCCGGTTTCAAATTGACGAACAGCAGCAGCAACAACAGTGCAGCATATTTTAAAGACACCGGGACAAATATCAAGTTCGTTGATGTGTACCAGACCAATACATTCAAATACAGGGAAACGATCATTGCCTCATATGTACAGGTTGCAAAAACATTCTGGGGTTTTACATTGAAACCAGGGCTTCGTTTTGAAAGCACCGATATTAGTGGCAGGCAGCTTGTGCCGAAAGACACTTCATTGTCCATCAAGCGAACTGATGTATTCCCTTATGTATATCTCAGGCATAAATTATTCCGCATATTTGGCTTTCCTGAATTCCTCGTAGGAAATTTTATTTATCGCAGGAGTATCAAACGGCCTTATTACGAGATACTGAATCCATATCCAAAATATGTTGACCAGTATTTGTATGATGTGGGCAATCCAAAATTAAAACCACAGTTCACCACCAATTACGAGGTGAATGTAACCTATGATGATATTCCTGTGCTGGCCGCAGGTATCAATGATACCAAGGATATCTTCAGCAATGTGACTTACCAGGATAATATTACAAGGATCGCATACCGCACTTATGATAACCTCGGGAAGAACAGGGAGCTGTACCTGAGATTGGTTGGCGGTATTCCACCGGGTGGCAAGTATTTTTTCTATCTCGGCGGGCAATACAATCACAACTGGTACAGCGGCTATTACCAGGGCCGGCCATTGAATTATAAGAACGGCACCTGGACATTCTTTATGTTCCAGGAATGGAGGGCTACACCAAAGCTGACATTTAATATGCAGGGATTCATGCGCACGAAGGGATTACAGAACCTTTACGAGCTGAAAACATTTGGTGGACTGTTCGTATCAGTGAATAAAAGTATCCTGAAGAAAAAAGCAAATATCATTCTTTCTGTGAATGACCTGTTGCAGACCAATCATGTATCGTTCAGTTTAAAACAGGGAGATATTGTGGCCGACGGAAGCCGTGTGAATGATACCCGCAAGATCGGCATCACGTTCCGTTATAATTTTGGTATCAAGCCTAAAGAAGAGAAAAAAGAAAGTTTTGATGCCCCCGCTGATAGCAATTAGGGATTTCACGCAAAGCCCGCTAAGGAAAATACAAAAGGCGAAAAGATTTATAAAACCTTGCGTCTTTGCTTTTCAATCTGCGACTTAGCGTGAAATTATTTAAAAAGTTTTTCAGCCACTGCAACTGATTCAGGCTTACCAACATCAACCAGTTTATCACCGCTATGATCATAACCATATATCTTATGATAAGCAGCGAGGCTCAGGTAGGTATCAACAAGTGAGAATTTTCCACGCTGTGGTATCAGTTCAAATATTTCCGGCTGGAAAACCACCACGCAACTATAGGCCATTTCTTTCAGGTTATCCTTCTTAATAGATATCCGCTCTTCACCGCTGTTCACATTGCGCCAGCCGCAGAGCCTGTTATCTTCATCAAATAAAAAATACCGGGAGGTCTTCCTGTTCGTTATCCCAAATGAGATCAAAGCATTGTTGCTTTTATGAAATGACATCAGGTCATCAATATTGAGGTCAGTAAGAAAATCTGCATTCAATGTTATAAAAGGATTTCCATTGCTTAAGAGATCTTTTGCCTTCAGTAAACCACCTCCTGTCTCCAGCAACTCATCCTGTTCATCACTGATGATGATGTTGCTGCCCCAGCCTTTGTTCTTTTCGATCGCCTCAATGACTTTTCCTGCAAAGTGATGAACATTCACAACAACATCCTTTATTCCATACTGCTGCAGGTATTCAATATTGCGTTGCAATAAGGATTTGCCGTTCACGGGTGCCAATGCTTTGGGATTGCTGTCTGTCCACGGCTTGAATCTTGTGCCGAGGCCTGCAGCGAAGATCATGGCTTTTACCCCCCCCGCCCCTAAAGGGGAGCTGGGGTTCACGCTTTGTAATTCTTTTATTGTATTTGAGATTGACTGCAAAATTATTTCAGGAGTATTTAATACCTGTTCGTTTGTAAATCTAATTACTTTTATTCCAAATGATTCAATTTGTGATTGCCTGATGGCATCATTTATTTTGATATCTTCTTTATTATGAATCCCGCCATCTATCTCAATGACCAATTTCAATGAATGGCAATAAAAATCTGCGATATACAAAAAAAGCGGGTGTTGCCTTCTGAATTTAACCCCTAGTTGTTTGCCTTTTATTAATCCCCAAATAATACTTTCTTCATGTGTACTGAATTTGCGCAATTCCGCTGCCCGTTGAAAGATCAAACCGGATGCACCATAGTGCATGTTTTTATAATCTTCGCCGCTCATAAGGTAGGTTTAAAATATAAAGTTCAACTTGAATGCAAAGCCCCTTTAGGGGTTGGGGGTCAATCTACTTTACCCAATACTCTTTATTGTTATGAGATAACTGAACTTTTACTTTGAATTTATTCCGCAGGTGACGGGCCAGAGCTTCTGCCGCATATACACTGCGGTGCTGGCCGCCTGTACAGCCGAAATTTATCATCAGCGAAGAAAAATTTCTTTTGATATATTCTGAAACCGATATATCAACAATACTATAAACACTGTTAAGGAAGACAGGCATTTCCGTTTGCTGTTCTAAAAAATCCTTCACCTGTTTATCAAGGCCCGATAATTTTTTATATTCATCAAACCTGCCCGGGTTAAATATGCCACGCATATCAAAAACAAAACCACCACCATTCTCTGTTACATCGATCGGTATCCCTTTTTTGTAAGAAAAACTATTGATCGTTACAACCAATGCAGTTTCTTCCGTGGCTTTTATAGTTGTGAACTCTTTGATCGTTTCATCGCTGATGCATAACTCCAGTACTTTCCTAAATTCAGGCAATGATATCCCTATATCCTCATTGTTGATGAACCATTTCAAATTTTCCAACGCCAGGGGAATGCTTGCCAGGAAATGCGCCTTCCTTTCAAATAAGCCGCGGAATCCATATGCACCCAGTACCTGCAACAAACGTATCAGCACATAACCATTATACTGGTTCCTGAAAATGTCGCGGTTGACCGGTTGGCCAACAACCTTTTCAAAGGAATTCATATAATCCTCCAGCAGGGATTGTTTCCATTCGTCGGGCAGGTTTGCCCTGGCCTGCCATAACAGTGATGCAACATCATACTGCGGTGCTCCATTCATTCCTCCCTGGTAATCGATAAAATGAACTGCATTGTCATTTGTAACCATGATATTCCTGCTCTGGAAATCACGGAACATGAAATATTTGTATTCGGTATGCGACAGGTAATTACTCAACGCTTCAAAATCATCGATCAATTTTTGTTTGTCGTAAGGCTTGCGCAAAGCATCCAGGAAATAATATTTATAATAAAGCAGGTCGGCCATGATGGCCTGCTTCCCGAATGAAGCATTGGTAAGGCATTGAGTATAATCGATCCCCTCATGACCGGCAACCTGTAACAATGCAAGCTGCTCGAGGCTTTTTTTGTAGAGTTCGTAAACTCCGGGTGTAAAACCTTCTCCCTCCAGCCTGTTAAGCAATGATTCATCACCAAAGTCTTCCTGTATATATATATCCCTGGAAGGATTGATGAATAATATTTCCGGTGTGGCTAGTTTCTTTTGATTGAAATGGCTGGAAAAATAAATGAACGATTCATTCTCTTTTATATTGGCGCCGTAGGTTGCAATAAAAGAACCTTTGGCCGTATGTATGCGGAAATAATGCCGTTCACTCCCGGCCTGCGGAAGCTTGTCGATGTTCGTAATAGGTTCATCGCTGTATTGCTGGAACACTTTAATGATCTCCTTAGTAACCTGTTGCATGTATACTGTTTCTTAACATTAATCCTGGGTAAAAATAGAATAAATTGTTCAGCAAAGATCAGGGCCACCGGGCAGGTTTTGGCATGAAAATTTCAATCCAGTTAACAGTTAAACAGTAATATCATGAAAAAAATATTCACTATAGCGATCATATCAGCAGTAATGTTCAGCAGTTGCAATACAACCGGCAGCACATCCGGCAATACTGAAGCAAACCTGGCTAGCAATGATTGGTATCTTAAGAAAATATACAATGCTCCAGGCAATATCACTGTTAACAACAGGCAGAGCTTTATCAAGTTCGATGAAAATAAAAGATCGGCGGGAGGAAAAGGTGGCTGTAATAGTTTTGGAAGCAATTATAAAATAAATGGCAGCAGCATCTCTTTCAAAAATATCTTTTCAACAAAAATGTTTTGCGAAACTTACCAGGAGCAGGAAAATAAATTCTTCAGCCAGCTGGAAAAAACAAACAGGTATGAACTGAAAGACGGGAAACTGTTCTTATACATGGACAATGAATTGCTGCTGGAATTGGGCAAATAGTATGCAAAAATAAAAGCGCCCCGCCAATCCAGGCAGGACGCTTTCTTTTATAGCCCTTACCATTTTATTTCTGCGATCTCAACCCCACCATACTGGTCATCCAGGCATACAAGCTGGATCTCTATTGACTGGTTTGGCTTCTGGAAATTCCTGAAAGTCACCACCCGAATATAATGAGGCGTATTGCCGCGGTCATCATAGCTGCTGGAATAAGAATCCACTTTTAACTTATACGTGCCGTTGATCGCATTCTTTGCCGAGAACCCATTCAGGCCATTGCGGTAATAGGTATATCCAAAATCATAACGGAACCCTTTTTTATTGCCCGGTGTGTAAGCCGAGAATTTTTCATTCTGCGGATCTGTAACCAGCATGTTCATCATATAGCCATAATTGCTTTCAACAGTTACCTTAAGATCAAGCGGCAGTTTTTTTATAAGGTTGGGATTCATATAATCGATATCAATTTCATTCCTGTGTGCACTGATGACTGCATTCATTTCATTCAACGCCGTTTCCCTTATTCCCTTGTTATAGTAAAACCATGTCTGCGCATTGTTGATCACTTTATAATACATGTCTACAGATCTTTGATATTCCCCGTTCTGCAGGTATGCCAGTGCCAGGTCACGTTTATCCAGGAGATCTGCCGGATCAGCTTCTACCATATCACTGTATATCTTTATGGCCTCTTTGAACAGTTTGTTCTCTTCCAGGATATAGGCCGCGATCCGCAGGCCCATCTTATTGTCATCACATGATTCAATTCCATTGAACAGTATCGACCTGCCTTTTTCATCCAGGCCGTTCTCAAAAAAGACATCCGCCATATCGAAATAAAAGCCTGCATCGCCCTTATGTGATTTTTCAAATTCCATGTATTCATTCCACATATCATCCTTTGCGATCTTTTTTATCTCCCGGACATAATCAACATCTTCCACATCTTTCAACCTGTATTCAACCCAGCGATAGGGATTATATCGTTTTCCTTTTTTATTATTGATAACGATAGCACCATTGGCGCCCTGCGGGCCAAACAATGCAGCCGCTGCCGGCCCCTGTAATACTGTTACATCTTCAATATCATCTGTATTGATATCGTTGATACTTTGAACCACGGTACCATCAACAACATAGATCGGCCCGCCGGTATTTCCTATACTGTTTTCACCACGCAGCCTGATAGTACTTTCAGCACCCAGTTTTCCGTAAGACTGGCTCCTCACCTGCAGGCCTGATATTTTACCTGCAAGGGCATTATCAATGTTAGTCTGGCGAATGGAAGTCAGTTGCTGACTGCCGATATACTGCACATTGGAGGTTTGGCTTCTCAATGCACGCCTTGTCTGGAACGCACTTGTTACGATAACTTCCTTCAACGAATTATCACCCGTACCGATCGTTTCCTTAACCGTGGCATTTGTATTGTTAGCTGCAGCATTTGTTTTATTCGTCGCCATCGGTGCCGAAGCACTTGCTGTTGCAGCAGGAGCAGCCAGGACAACCTTACCAAGATCGATGGGCTCTTCTTTTGGATCCCACCATTTAATGTATTTATTATACTCTTCTATAAGATCTTCCAATGCCTCTTCTTCTGAAGCTTTTTTCAATGCCCTTATTTTATATTCACTCTTATACACATAATTTCTTTCTGCGCATGCTTCTTCCAGTTCTTTTGGAGGAGCGATATTGTATTTAATGTAATCTTCTACTCTTTCCAGCACCAGGAATGATGTATTGGTGGTAACTACTTTTTCTTTCAATCCAAAAATGAGCATATCATACCATGCACTGCTGTTCACAAGCGAATCATATGATTTCAGCATCTGCACTTTATTGTATGTATCCCCATTGCAGGTATCTGATGAAGAAAGGTAAACGCTCACCGAGTTATTGATGGAAGCACTATTGCCTATCAAAAGCTGCAATTGATCCTTTCCTTCAAAGCTTTCCAGCACAGTGGGATCCGAAGCTTGGAATTCACGTGACTTGAAGTCGCGGC